>Ga0209700_105989_pt1 | contig 19620 bp, 7 predicted proteins | sample SiratroredBW_FD_187528 | JGI IMG/M metagenome (GOLD analysis project Ga0209700, IMG submission 187528) | Root nodule microbial communities of legume samples collected from California, USA - Siratro red BW (SPAdes) (version 2) | ecosystem: Host-associated > Plants > Roots > Nodule | place: USA...
AAAAAAAAAAAAAAAAAAAAAAAAAAAAAAAAAAAAAAGTATAAAAAAGAAAAAAAGAAGGAAAGAAAAAGAAGTATGCTGATGGAAACTCATTAAAAAAAAAGGGGACCTTGATTGTTTACGTTGATGATCCTTGTTAAACCTCTCAAGCCCACAAATAATTTTTTAGCCTTTATATCTTTTTTCATAACCCTGTAACCATTGGCCACGTTACAAGCCTAATAAAGTCCATATTGATTGAAGAATGATTGCGACGATTTTCATCAAGTTTAGTTTTGTAACCAGAGGACGTGATTGATGACGTAAAAAAATGAAAATGGAAAAATGATGAAAAAAATGAAAAATGAAAAAATGTCTACTAAAATGCCTTCTTTAGAATAGAGACATCTATACTTTTTAATCATACACAACCACTGAGTCAATCCTATTTTCAATATCCTTGTCATTCCTCATGCTACACTAGGGCAATTCAGCTTTTATTTGTAACTTTATTACCCCAGTATTGTCACCTTATCAAGACAGACAATCCTTCATAGCAATTTCATCATTAGCTTGTTCATACAAACTGGGGCAATTACAAATCCTAAACCCTAAACCTTAAACCCTTAAAGCTCATATAGGCAGCCTTTCACACTAAAACTGGGCAATCCTGTCAGAAGATTTGCATCTCCACTATCTTTTAAATACTTCAAACTCCCTAAACACTCACCTTTTATCCATGGGTTTAAGCATGCATTTAAGCAGTGTTTCAAAAGAAAAGTTGATGGTTACACTATATTGACATTAGTTTCGATTGACCCTAAATTTTTAAGAAAAATGAGAAATTGATACTCAATGAATTCAATGATTGCTAAGAACTTTTGATTCGGCACATTTAAATCTTGAAGAAAGAAGACTATGACACATTTTTTTTACTTTGCAACTTGTACATATTTTTGAAATATTTGTACATAAAAGAAAAAAATCATAAAAAACATCTTTTGTACATACTTTTAAATAAACATCGATCATTTGTACATACTCTTTGAATAGGTATTAAAGAAAATCTTTCTTTAAAAAATATATATTTGCATTCAAGATCAAATTCATGCAAATATGCATTTTCTTTCAAAATAATAAAAAGTCATGATTTTAACTTACATTCTTCAAAAGAAAATCAAATTTCATGCATTCATATATGCATTTTTTCAAAAATAATAAAACTAAAAAATCAAGTTTTATGCATTCATAAATGCATTCTTTAAAAAAAATCAAAATAAAAATGACAAAAAAAAAAATTAATGCATTCAAACATGCCTTTTCTTTCATAAAATTCACAAAGTTTCATGCATTCATATATGCATTCTTCAAAAATAAGAAAAAATAAATCAAACTTCACGCATTGATAAATATATTTTAAAAAAAAACACAAAATCAAAAATTCATATTCAAACAAATTTCATGCATTTTTACATGCATTCTTCATAAGAATCAAATTTCATGCATTCATAAATGCATTCTTCGAAAAGAACAAACAAATTTTTTTTAATGCATTGTCATGCATCCAACATACATTTTGCAACAAGTAAGAATCAAACTTCACGCAAATCTAACAGAAGATATTATTAGAGAAATGAGTCAACGTCGAATCTCTAAAGAGAAAGAACTCAATGTGGTATCTCTATTTGAAGAAAGAACTCAATGTTGTATATTCAGTTCAGTTTATATTTAGGAAAATGACTCAATGTTATATCTTATTAGAGAAAGGACTCAATGTCGTATCTCTATTTGAAGAAAGAACTCAACGTTGTATTTCAGTTCAATTTATATTTAGGGAAATGACTCGATGTTGTATCCTATTAGAGAAATGACTCAATGTCGTATCTCTACTTAAAGAAAGGACTCAATGTCGTATCTTCAATTTACGTTGGAGAAAGGTCTCAATGTAGTATCTCCACATTCTAGAACACGGTTGTGCAGTCTTAATGATATTGTCCAGAGATTTATCTAAAATTAACGACCCTTTCGTCTTAGTACAAGGTCAAAAGGAGGAACAATGACCCTCCCGTCTTAGTACAAGGTCAATTTAATTCAAAGCAATGTCCCTCTCATCTTAGGTCAGTTTAAGGTACTTTACGCTCTTGTCTTAGTGTTTTTGCCCTTACTTATCTTTTACTCTCATAATCTGAACAAGTTCAGATTATTTGCCAAAATTTAAATAAGGAGGGGACAGCTATCAACACCTAATTTCGTCCGGGCAAATAAAAATTATTTTTTGTAAATATAAAAAAAAGAGAAAAAAATAAAATAAAAGAATAAAAATAAGAAATTAAAACTTTTTATCATGTGTTATTTAGTTTCTTTGCCATTTAGAATAAATAATAAAAAGAATTTGACTTTATAAGTAAAGTTTGATTAAATAATAATAAAAATAAGATAAAATGAAATTTGTAAAAAAAAATGATAAAATAACAAAAAAAAATGTGTTGGGTCTCTCTTAAAATAAATTGAATAGAAAAATTAAGTGAACCCAATTGAATAGAAAGATTTCTGAAGCCTAATTTACTAAGAAGTTATTATAAATAAAAAAAGTTGTTGTGTGCTTGCCACATAAGCCCTAAGGTTTGCAAAAAAATACATTGCCCATTCAAGTCCCTATGTAACTTTAGTACCTTTTAATTCTTTAATTAGTGCGTGACAAATTTTATCTCATAATTAAATTTTCACCTTTTTGCCTTCTCATACTTAACACTTATCCCATTTAGTAATCATGCTTTTAACATTTAACTAACAATCATGCTTTTGAAGTTTAACTAACAATCATGCTTTTAACATTTAACTAACAATCATGCTTTTGACATTTAACTAGTAATCATGTTTTTGACCTTTAACTCCCTTAGCCTTCCTACATTCACACGTTCAGGAGCTATTCATGTGCAATGGCTATTCATGTTCGGTGGCTATTTATGTTCAGTGGCTTCATGTTCAGTGAGTATTCATTTTTTTATTGCCCTTTGTCTTTTCTTCCTGAAATGTAACCAGTCTTAAACCAAAGCTGAGTTAATACAAAGAGGATATAGAGAATATATAGAGATATTTAGAAATTTAGAGAGAAAAAGATACGGGAAAAGAAAAATATTGAAAAATATTATTTGATTCTGTTGAAAAAAATCTAAGAGTCCAAGAGAAACCAAGGAAAAGAATAGGCTAAATTGGAAGTCTTCAACGGGTTAGTGTTCTTCCTTTAATTCTGTTCTGGTTCTGCTCTTTTTCCTTTAATTTTGTCCAGATTCTGCTTTGTTATATGTTTTCATCGGTATTGTGTCTTGTTTAACCTGTGCACTGATGCAGTGTCAATGAGTAATATGAAACCTGTGCACTGATGCAGTGTCAATGAGTAATATGTTGCAAACATTGTTAAATTAATTTTAATGATCACAATAAATTATTATACCTGTGAGATGATTGCTGCTACTGGCACAATCATGTAGATGTTTGATATGGTTACTGTTAGCACACCGATCCTATGCAGTGTCTCAGTAATTATTTTGCAAACATTGTTAAATTAATTTTAATGATCACAATAAATTATTATACCTGTGAGATGATTGCTGCTACTGGCACGATCATGTAGATGTTTGATATAGTTGCTGTTAGCATACTGATCATGAGATTATCTAATTGCTGCATTTTTTCACAACTAGTATGGTTTATCTGGCACATCTGGCTGCTACTACGGTCAGTAAATCCTATTAACAAAAGTATAGTAACATTAGATATCATTAACCACCCAGAGACAGAAAACAAACACAAAACCCCAAATCAGAATAAAAATCCCTAAACTCAAAATCTACAGAAATCCTCATAACTTAGTGAATCTAAAGACTCACTCAAAAGAACACCAAACAACCTTTTCGAAAAAAAAAAACAGGACTAGTTAATCAAAAGTCGGTCAGAATCAATAGCAAATTCAATTCCAGAAAGCTAATAATCCCACATCCATAACACATGATCGAATATAGGATAGCCAAAGTTCCCAATTCGAAAATTTCCAAACCTTGTACCAAAACATAAACTATTCAGAAATAGGAATCCACCCAAGCAACCAATCCAACCGCTATCCCTCACAAAACCAAATAGTACATTAAAGAACAAAACCAAAATAATCATTCCAGAAACAAAGTAACTCAAGCATCATTATAATCCTTTCTGCCACTACGTAGGGGTTAGGTTTCATTATTTATTTTTAATTAATCTTCTTGTTTTTATGTTGTATATGTTTTTTTTCCTAATAAATAAAAGTAAGTTAGGAAAAGAATAAAAAAAAAACCCCTTTCTAATAAACATAAACTTTTAAAAATAAAATATTAGATTTAAAATAATTTTTTAAAAACAATTAAAAAATATATATAACATTTTAAAAAAAACATTTAATTAATTAACAGTTTCAATAAAATTTTAACAATAAATAAATATAAACTTTTTCTTAAAAAAAAACAAGATTAGATGAAATTTTGAAAAATAAAAAAAATGTCAAACATCATTAATCCATTTTTAAAATTAGAACTACGTGATCCCTGGTTTTCCTTTGGAAATACGTAGGACCAAGGTCAATCCTTGTCGGGTTCAAAAATAAAAAATAAAAATTTGTTTCTGTTATTATTTTATTTGTTTATTGTTCATTCTTTGTCTTCAATTTTTTGTAAATATATATTTATTTTTAGTCGCTGTAATCATTATTTTTGAGAAAAATAACATTTTGTAAAACCTCACTTATTTTTATTTATTTAATCGACTCCCGAATCTTGAATCTGGTTAGTAGGCATTTTTATTTTTTTGGCATTTTTATTTTTTTGGTTTTTTTATAGTTTCTCCATAATAAGCTATAGTGACAACTCCATTATCAATTTAAAAATAAATTTAAGATCACCCTGTCGTATCCTATTGCGACACTAACCAATAATTTCATTAAAAGGTCAAAATATGAATAGTTTTTTTTTTCTCCTTTTTGTTTAAAAAATCATTGAATCAATTATTACTCTTAAGATGTTACTTGTCCAATTGTATTTGAGACTATCATTTTTAGTAGGCTATAAATTTACATTCATTAGTAATATATGATTAAATTAAAATCTGTTAGCCAAAATAATTTCTCTAAGCTCTAATCTTTAAAGCAATATGGCTTATAAGAATTAATTGTGATTATCAAATATAAATTTTTATTAATTGAAGCAAACCATTTTTAAATTATCAATAAACATGTTTTTACATGACTTTGAGACCAATGACAATTCTTTCATATATCAACTTTATCCAACAGCTCCTTTGTCGGCTTTCGGTGAGAAGGTATATTGTGTCTGGAAGAGTTATCTACATAAGACACTCCAATATGCTAAAGTCAGTTCTTAGATAAAGGTTTAGTATATAACACATCATATAACATACATTTTTTTTCTCCTTTATGTAATGATGACCTTTTTATCAAGAAGAAAGATATAAGGTTTGTTCAACATTAAATGCTTGTATATTGTATATTATTATTGTCTTACTTTTGTTAAAGAGAAGTAAAACTTATATAAAGTTGTCCAGGCTGGTTTGGCTATTCTCACATGTCAGTCCTTCCCTCCCTTGTTGTCAGAGGAAGAAGACATAAAGCCTATAAAAAGTTGTTATGTTCTCAAATAGTTAGTATTAGACCCAAGGTAATCAATAAGGGAAGGACTCACATGTAATAATAGCCACAACTTGCCAGCTTCGACCTTTTGTCAGAGAAGGAAGACGTAAAGCCTGACGTAAAGATAATAGCCAACAACTTGCCAGCCTGGAACTAACCGTAAAGCCAACTTGTCAGCCTGGACCTTTTGTCAGAGGAGGAAGACGTAAAGCTGCCTAAGGTAAATCCAATTTATCAGAGGAAGACGTAAAACCACTTTCTTCATAGGAAGAAGACGTAAAGCCTGACGTAAAGCCAACTTGCCAGCTTGGACCTAGAACTTTTGTCAGAGGAGGAAAATATAAAGCCTGACGTAAAGCCAACTTGTCAGGACCTTTGTTAGAGGAAAAGACCTTTGTTGGAGGAAAAAGACGTAAAGCCTGACGTAAAGACAATAGCCGACAACTTGCCAGCCTGTACCTTTTGCCTAACATAAAGACAATGGCCGACAACTTGCCAACTTGGAACTTGCCAACAACTTGCCAGCCTGGACCTTTTAAAAATTTGTTCTGTTCTCAAAGAATTGATATTCCCAAGATAATCAATAGGGTGATGTTATTTTAACACCACTATTCATGGTACACACTATTTCACACTGCCATATATTATTATTTTATTTATATATAATATTATATTAATAAATGAGAGTGTCAAATGGAAGTTTTTTGTAACAGTGGTGTCAAATCACCATTTTCCTAATCAATAAGGGAAGGACTCACATGTGAGAATAGCCCACAACTTGCCAGCCTGGATGACTAGTAATTGATGAATGACCTGCACATTCATAGTTAGGCTTTTACATAAAAATGGTGCAATTTTATGTTATATTTTTCAAAATGAGTAAAAAATTTTAAATTTTCATATTTTAGCAAGTTGTATTACAGTGGAATGAATTCATAGAAGTCATATTTGAGTTTTGCATCTTTGTTATAGAAAATCTTTTAAATTGAAATGTTACAACACAACTTTGGAGTTAAATTGAATCATAGAGAATTTATAAGGTTTGAGAAGGATTTTGATATTAATTAGCAGTTTAAATTGAATCATTGTAAGGAACTGAGTTGTGCATAAAACTTGAAAAGTTAAGTCGTATGGAGGTGATGACTTTTACTATAAAGTCATTGTATGTCTATATAAATTTTATAAGTTTTATTTATTTTATTGTTACTAGTGTTGGGTTAATTACAAAAATAATATGTATTTTTTTTTAATTTGAACATGAAATAATTTGATTGAGTTGCTAAATATTTAACAATTTTTTTAAGAAATAATTAGTTAATTTATTTAAAATTTAATAAAATAATTGCTTTTAATTGAGAAATGAATAAAAAAAATAAAAATGTTGTTATAATTATTGGACAAATGAAATCATCCTATGCAACTTTTAAAAATTATAATTGTATAATATGTAGTAAATTATTATTTAAAATTATTTAAGTGATTTGTTATTAATATTTGTGTAAAATTTGTTTCAAGACACAAAATAAACACTAAATTACACCTACTCAGATTCAACCTTAACACATAAACATTTAATAAAATTATTTTATTATTAAATAATTTCTAAAACCAACAAATCTTAAAAATTCCTATACATATATATTAATAAAAAATTATTTAAATAATTAAAAAACAATAATTTAGTACATATTATACAATTTGTCAAATAATTTTTATTGCAATTTTTATAAATTACATAACTCAACTAAATGATTCGTTTGAAAAATTATGTCAAATTTAATTTTTATTAATTTTACAAATAAAAAATAACAATTTTATTAATTTTTAAATTAATCAAATAATTATTTCCTACCTCAATGTTTAAATTTATATATTATTTTTATATAAATCTTACTTATTCAAAAAAGTTTCATCATATATTATATATATTTTTTTATTAATCTTAAATTACTAAACAATCAGAAAATAAAAAAAGCTTATACAGAAATCGTGCATGCAGTGTAGTTACAATTACAGTAAACTCATTAGTCCTTCTTATGACTTTCTATTTAATTAAACTTATGTTTATGCTGTACAACTTTTTCATGGTTGCATTTACATCAAAGTCTGTACTTCTCAATAACCACTCTAGTTAAAAAATTTATGAAAATCAGAAGTGGTACAACTTAAACAGAACTTCTTTCATCTAAGTTGTGCAGCTTAAACATAGCTTACTTAAAAAATTTGCCATTTCATGAATAACATTGCACCATTTTAGTGCAAAAGGTTGATGAAAGATAACATTAACATTCATAGTGAAACAGTGTTAGGTTTTACTGAGCTGTTAATTTCTTGAGTACTGATGCTACTTCTGACCACAACCTATGTCAATTGGGAAGACATGACCTGTCCGAATCTTGTCAGACTATTCTGAAGCCAAACTTTGTTTAGACACTTTTTCTTGAGTCATCTTATTAATTCTCAAACAAAAGTCTATTGTTAGTTGGGATCATTGGTTCCATCTTTATCAAGTCACAACCCATCTTTCTCATCTATTTAGAAAACATATAAATTATACAACTTTTCACTTCACCAAGTTCATCTTCAATCTGTTAAACAAACAGGTTAATAAAAAGTTAGAATAAAATGGAAAGAAAGATAAAAAAAAAACATTCATTTCCCTGGTGAGATTGGGACCAAAGGACCATCCCCTCCCTGCTACTATTTATTGCCAAAAATAACAAAGAAATATTCTTTTCCCCTTAAACTAAAAATTTCAAGAAAAATTTTCCCTCCATTTTGCGACCCTTGTGAAGAAACTACAATATTGTCAATTATTTTTTTTACTTTGGTTTGAGAGAGACTGAAACACACACATGAGGTGTGGGAGAAAGGAATCAAAGGGCATGAGAAAGAGCAAAAGAAAATTATGTATTTTTCTATTTTATTGCATAAAACATCTTAGGATTCTTCTCCTACGGCCAACTGAGTCAGAGGCAGTGAAGCATTCAGTTAAAACAATGGCCCACCTTGCATTGTCTTCTTGTGGTTGTGGACAGTTCTATTGTTTACAACACCAACCTCTTTTCCCTACTCTGCCCCTACCATCTTTTGTTTTATCTTCAATATTAAAATCTTAATACCCTTTCACATCCATCTTAAGTAGCTACTTAGTATTTCACTAATTCATTTGTAAGAAAAACGAAAATGGGTAAATCTGTGAGTTGCTAATAAAAGATATGATTTGATCTCTTGATATGATAATTACCCACATGAAAATATTAATTACTGGGGATATTGAAAAAGGCAAAAAAAAGGATTTGAAGGATTTAAACTTTTAAAGTACTTGGATTAGGTACATTGATAACTTTTAAACTTTTATTTATGCAGATAGATTTATTTATCCTTACCATATACGACATCAAGAAAAATAAATGCAAAATTAAGAAAAGAAGGAATAAGGTAGGTAAATAGTATATACTCAAGAAAAAGTAACAGGGAGCATTCATACAGCCTAATAATTTATTGTGAATTATTACATGAAACTCGTCGTAGAAGGGAGTCAAAGGTTTGTTGACACCTTTTCTAGACCTAAAAAGATGGAATAGAAAAAAGGGTAACAGAGAAATTTAGTTTAGAGTGTTCTCCAAAACTTGTACAGTTACAGAAAACAAGTTACCAAATTATTAGAAAGAAGAACACAGAATGCAAATATTATAATAGTAGGGATGAGAGCAACACAAAATGGCTCTAACAACACCAGGTAGGGTTATTTATTATAGGTAGGTGCAAATGCATATCACAGCATAAATGCAAAGTCAAATTTAATGAAACCATTGCTATCTTATGAGGATTTGAGAAACAAAAATTATAATTCTGATAAAGGGTGTTCAATGAGAATAGAGAGGAACAGAAGAATACAAGCTGAATTCAATGATGAAATCATGTAGCTGAAGAACAAGAATTTCGTAACATTATTCAAATGGGAGTATTATAAGGCTAATATTATAATAAGAATGTGGAAAAACAAGGATTGACGTTGGAGCTAGCGGTTGAGATGGAGGTTCAAAACGACGTAGTTGAGTGTGTATGGTGAGGTAGATTTGTAAGAGAGTGCACAGTGTTACGGTCCAGCTAAGACCGCGTTGGCAAACATCATTATCGTTGGCCATTGATTCATTCACATTTTTGCGTTCTCTCATCTCCCAAAACAGTGTTACGCCTATAGTTTCTTTGTAGTATTTGCATACACACACTAGATTGATTAGATTACACCTATGATTCTCTGCATGCCTAACACGCGTCTCCATTTGTTGTTTTGTTGTACCCTATATACCCTTTACCTTTTCCCACTTCTGTTAAACCTACGTTACCTTAACCACTTCACTTTCCTACTATGATAACTGTTCCACTTTAACCAGCTATACAAAGTTCAAGATTTTTGTATGTATAGTTAGTTAGTTGTATTGTGTTTTGTTATTTTACATGTGAAAAAAGTACACTTCCCTTCCTTGGTCACTGTGAAAAATTGTTACTGCGACAAACAAAATCTAGTAACCTTTTACTGCATGGACTTTAGCTGCTTACTGTTGTTTCCTTATAAAGATCCCTTCCATTTCAGGACACTGTCTTCAACTTTTTTATTTTTGTATTTGTTTTTTACAAGGCAGCCTGTGGACAAGGAAAATATATTAGTTTAGAAAAAAGGGCAGAAAAAGAGAAATATTAAGACTAAGACAGAGAGAGAAGAGAAAGAAAAAGGAAATAAATAAATAATTATTTGTTGCTTCCTTTTGTGTAAAATTCAGAGAGAATTGTCCACCCTTTTTCGTTTTTCTCCTTATTACAGACCCCCCTTAATTGATGGTGCTCTGTATCCCCTTTTTCTTCTGCAAGAACTACACCAACTAAACCTTCTTTTTCAACTTTTTTTTGGAGGCTGGTGGGTTTTTCTTCCAATCCTTGAGGAAAACTAAGCAAAAGTGAGCCATGTCAGGCTTGTACAATCCCAACTTCTCTCCTGCTAGAGCTGCTTCTCCTCAGATTAGGAGCAATCCAGACGTGGACAGGTGGGTTGGTTTATTTTTTCTTGTGATGTTTTTGAGATCAAAACTGGAAAAAAGACACAATCTTCGACTCTTGGTGGAACACCCTTTGGATTTGGCCTTGTCTGTTTGATTTGCCTTGGATGAATTTGTGTGTTCTGGATTCAGAAAAGTAAAGGGTGGTTGTTGTTTTTGCAGTCAGTACCTATCAGAGTTGCTGGCAGAACATCAGAAGCTTGGACCCTTCATGCAAGCGCTTCCCATATGCAGCCGCCTCCTAAATCAAGGTATTTTCTTGTTTGTGGATCTATCCCTTATTGTTTTTGCTCTCTTGTTGTTTATGGAAGCATTCTGGATGTGTGTGTGTGTCAGATCGTGTCACAAACCTTTTATCTGTGTCAATAGTCTTGGACAATGGACACTAATGATAGAGTTGATCGTGCATTGATTCCTCTTCCTGTCATCCATCGTCATTGTGGTTGCACCATCCCTTCGCACTTCACTTGATGTTGATTTTTTTTCATCAAAGGAGACATTCAAATTGAATTAAAATTTGTTTACATGCATCCCCTAATGGATGCTGTCTGAATGTTGGATGAAATGTACATTCACAGTGTTAAGCTTCTGCAACCGGTGATTAATTTGATTGCGAGATATGATATTTCTGTGATTTTCATAGTCCTGAATATCTATTCGAGGGATTAATTTGAATTTGAACAGATTGATTAAACATTCTTTTTACTTAAGGACTTAAGGAAAATCCCATCTTTGCAAAGCATGTACTCTTGAAGGTGTTCTCAATGTAAGGAATTGAAAATGTCTGATTTGAAGTGTTTGGCATGGCTTTTCACGCTTGGGGAAGAGATTAGTTTGTAAATAACATGTAGAATGCTGGTGCCATTAGCATTGGGACTGTTGACTTCGGTAGACTTTCTTCCAAATATTTAAGGCTTGTCGATTTGCTTCCTTCAGTCATTGATGGAGTAGTCAGTTTACTGCAAATGATGTCCACATTTGAATGAAATGTTTTCTGAGATAATTCATCACTCAATATGTCTTGATTTTTTACATTATGATGTGGTTTCTCATTTCAATATTTTTTTGTGTGCAGAAATATTAAGAGTCTCTGGAATGTTATCCAACCAAGGTTTTGGAGACTTCGATAGACTGCGGCACAGAAGCCCTAGTCCCATGGCTTCTTCAAACCTTATGTCCAATGTCAGTGGGACAGGGTTGGGTGGTTGGAATAGCCTTCAGCAGGAGGTGACTGCCTTTAAATTATCAGTTGCTGCATCTGAACTTTATATCCTCATTTTTTTTTTCTTTATATCATTTTAGTATATCATACATATGTATTGATAAGCATTTGAGTACTATATAGTAACTAGCTGTTATAAATGCCTACAATGTTTGCCTATTCTAATTCCTAACATTGGATATTTTTTAAAATATTCATCATTTATTCCTTGAATTCAGCATCAACAACAATCAAGCGTTATTCCTGCTGAGTGAGCTTGACTACATGGATTATATAATGCTGTTATTCTCAATATTGACTCATCTATTCATGAAGCCTCATGTACACTAAATCCATGTATTCTCTTTTTAATGATAACAGTAATAGTAACAAACTAATATTACAATACCATAAGGTCAGGTTTTAAGGCCAAGACCTTCTCTTTTGTTCTTCAAAGCAGTTTCTTGGAAACAGGTGTGACATGAAATGGGGTGCTTGACTACATACTCTGAATTACTGGAAATTATTGAAAGCCAAGATTACAAAATGGGATGAGTGGGCACTACTGAAGTTTAAGCCCCATGCATTTGTTAGAGATTTAAAATATCACAACAAAACCAAACATTTGCATGAAAAAGTGTGTGTACATGTGAGTAGATGTATTTTGTTAGAGAAGAGTACAAAAGTGGATGTTACGGTATCCTCCTAAAAGATTGTGTACAACCAAATTCACCAAAAATACCAAAATGCTTCCACTACAAATATTCTTCAGTTGACCCCGCAGAAATAAAAGTTTGTTTTTTTCATAGCCAGAGTATATAGTGTGGACTTTAGGATATATAGAGTTTTGTGAGGGTTGCAGTCCTGTAACAAATAATTCATATTAATCCTATTCTATTGATATCAAGAAAAAATCTTTTTGATAAGAGATTGGTCAAGGAATTGGGAGTAAGGTTAACAAGTACAGACTCCAGAGGGTTATAGGGAATCCTACTATCTCTAGCAAAGAAGATAGACAAATAGACCAAACAAACCAGTTAGGCCAATATGTAATTGCCACCCATATAAAAACTAAGGCATTCAATTGATGATGTGATCTAAGTCAAAGATCTGTCTTACATATTGACATTAGCTTATTGTTTAATATTTCATGTGTCAATATTTGATGTCAGTTACATAACCCACTGACTCACATCAATGCCTGCTTTGTCCCATGATGATGGTGTTTTGTCATTTAATGATGATGATCTTCTTGACTTATGTCTTCGTACATGTCTATCTTACATATCAGCTGTTTTTATATGTTTTTGTGTTTTGGAATTAGTTGTTCATGTTAACACTCTAGACAAGGCATAAAAAAATGGGATACAAGTTTTTACATGATGTAAGATTGGAAGAAATATATATACTAGTGAATTGATGCTTGATACATAAGCTTAGACTCTGAATATGATTCAAGCAGACTAAGGGATTGAGTCTTCTCTTCAACCAATAATTTTGTACTGCTAACAATTTGACAATGGTGTCTTCCTTGCGTAATTAAGGTAGGCCATGATATCCAGCATAAAATCTGATTGATACTGTATTTGTGTTATTGTTCATGAATAGTAAAGTATTTAGACTATCTGACTAGCAGAAAAGTTTGACAGTTGCCTCTTCCAGTGGCTTTGCTGCATATTCATCTGCTAACATCTCTCATTCATCCAAACTTGTAGAATTTTCTGATCTGTTGGTTCATGGGATTGAAAATGCTAGCTGCTTATTGATTTATGTTTTTATAACTTAATTTATCTTTTGTTCTTGTTGTTTAACATGGTTATTACTAACTTTTATATATAATCATTGCTTTCTCTGTAAAAAACAGAGGTTATGTGGACCGCCTGGAATGACAATGGACTGGCAAAGTGCACCTGCAAGTCCTAGTTCATTCACTGTTAAGAGGATATTGCGCTTGGAAATTCCAGTAGATACATATCCCAATGTAAGCTTTGATATAAACTCATTTGATAACTTAATCAGACATCGGTTTTTATCTTTTCTGGAACTGAAAGATCTACCATCTTTAAGTGATAAAAGTTTGTTGCTCATTATTGCATCAGTTTAATTTTGTCGGAAGGCTTCTGGGGCCTAGAGGAAATTCTTTGAAACGTGTAGAAGCTACTACTGGTTGTCGCGTGTATATCAGGGGAAAAGGATCGATAAAGGATCCAGACAAGGTAACGAAGATAAGCATACTTTTCTAGATCTTATTTGCAAACTGCTTAAAAAGTATGGTGCATTCATCACTGATCTATATACTCAATCATACTTGTATCCACTGAGATTGCTTTTATTTTTCAATTTAAGGAGGAGAAACTACGAGGAAGACCGGGCTATGAGCATCTCAATGAACCACTGCACATTTTGATTGAGGCTGACTTACCTGCCAATGTCGTTGAAATAAGGCTCAGGCAGGCTCAGGAAATTATTGAAGAACTGCTCAAGCCTGTGGTATGCTCATTCACCCTATCTGTTATGCAGAGTTTACTAACTGCTGTTCAACTTCATTTTTCCGAACAGAGAACATAAAGAGGCCTCTTGTCTCTATTGTTCTTAACTTCTAATTTGGATAGTTAGTTTCTCTGCATATTCCACCATTTTCTTGTTTGATGTGATGAAGAACAGTATACATGCCAGATTTTAGTAAAGTAGGTGAGTTGATAACAATTGATCTCTGAAGCCAGCATACTTAATACATCACAGGTACCACACAATATGGTTAAGGGATATGAGAAATCCATAAGAATTCATGATATAGCATGACCTAGATACATTTACAAGAGTTTATTTGAAAAGAAAATATTTTATGTAGAGTATTGTATTTGTCAAGAGACCTTGACCACTTCTCCTTCATTCACACGCATCCACATTAGTTGATTATCACAATTTGCGAAAAAAAGTATTCTTTGTGATCTTACAAGAAAGTGTAGCTACATATCTTTGCACTGTCTGTGTCAAAATATATTTTTCCCTCATAAACAACAACTACAACAAAGCTTTATCCCACTGGTTGAGATTGCATATACGGATCACACATTCGGCTCAGTTAAAGTCTACATGATCCTGTGTTATACTGCCGAGTTAGTTGCCAAATGCACACACCCGCCTCCCTTATCTGGGCTTGCAATAGGCTGAGACCATAGGTGGAGTAAAAGGTTGTTCAAAGTAGTAGTAGTAGCTTGTAAGATAGGAGAAAAGAAGCATTAGGGGATATGAAAACATAGTTGTTCCAATTTTAAAAACAAAATCTGGGTATTGTATGCTGGCATATTGGTATTGGTATTGGATATACATAGGACATTTTCCACCTTCATTTTATTTTCAGAAATACCTTACACTTTGCAAGAGTCAAATCCATGTTGGTTGATTTATTAGGACTCTATTGGAAATTTGATTATTTACACTTTTCTTGTCCTTGTTTCCTATCAATTATTCTGTCAAAACTACTCCTAACTGTAAGTGGCCTTTAACTCTTCACATGTAGAGAACATCTTAAAACACAGTAGACTGTTTTAGTCTTTTCTACACTTATTCATGGAACAAAGAACACTGAATTTTCCATGAGCTACCAATTTGTGGTTAAATTTTGATTTTGTGATGGATGTGAATTTTGATATGCAGGAGGAGTCACAGGACTATATCAAGAGGCAGCAGTTGCGTGAACTTGCTATGCTGAATTCAAATTTCAGAGAAGAGAGTCCCGGGCCAAGTGGTAGTGTGTCCCCATTCAACTCTAGTGGAATGAAACGTGCAAAGACGGGTCGCTGAAAGTTGTCCTTGGTTGATGGATTAGATGATGAGTATTGTGGTCCTCCAGCTATTGGTTGCTGGGAATATCTTCCAGTACATGTCTCATTCAGTGCAAGCTATGAAAGAATATGCTAACAATTCTTGCTGGTTAGCACTCTGCTGGTTTTTCCTCCCCCTTTGTCCCTACCTTTTTCTTCCTGAACAGACAGGAGACAAAGCTGGAATGAGGAACTTTTAAAAGAGAAAAATTATATAGTTGGGGGTATTGAGAATAGGTTTGTTCAGACCAACCTTTTTTTTTTTTCCTTGCAAACTTAATACATTCATTGAATTTATTCTTGCGTCAGTTACTTTTGAGAAGTGTGGAATATATACATGTCATGGTTGGTGGTGCTGAAGTTTTAGGTCCAAGACAAGTGTTTATTGGCATGTGACCTTGTCAAAGTCTCATGGTATTTTAATATTTATCATAAGTTAGCATAGGATGGATTCTTTTTAGTTGTTTGTCACAGGCATTTGTTTTCTCTTCGGAGGGCTATGCACTGTAGTTGGATGCATGTCAGATAAACTTCTTACCATGTACCATTACAAGAACAAATGTGGTATTTGTTTAGATAGAATGGTACATATAAATCTTCTGCAACGTTTTGATTTTGGCCTTTTTCTCCTTTCTATTGTTGCCAAAACTTTTCACAATAAATTCTGCATTGGCCTTCTAAGAAATGTGGCTTTTGAGCTCAACTGATGGATATTTTGAAGGGTCTGAAACTTCACTTGGAGCATTAGTATCTGCCAAGTTGAGATGTTAGACATAGCCTCTGGTGCTGATCATATGGTCAGTGAAGTGTATTTGAAGTTGGTCACAGAGCTTAATGGGAGGTAGGTAATGCCTGTGACATTTTTTTTTTTCTCTTGGCCTCTTGCATTGTTTTCATCAAATCATAAACAAAAGTTTATCTCTTAAACAAACAAAAAAAAAATATCATGTTTTGGTTTACACAACTTTTTACAGATTTTTGCCTTCAAACTATTTCCTTTTTACCTACTTGTTTTTAACTATGTAACTTTCACAGACAATTTGAACTGTTTTTTCCTAACTCTAATTGTGTAACTTCAGAAAATTACTATCAATTTTTTCATCTTTATATTTATTTCAAACCTAGCAACAAGTCTCTTTTTTTCCTCTGGTTCTAATCAACAAAGTTTGACACTGATTACATCAACTACTTAAAATACCATTTTCTGTACAAGTTTTATGTAAAAATTCACCTTCACGATTATGAAACTAGAACCATACCTTGGTTTTCCTCGTGTTTCACCATCTATAGTGCATTTAACATAATCCAATCTAGGTAGATACCAATTAGCATGAAACTTTAAAATATTAAGTCAACAATAAAATTAGACATTACCACTGTAGAAATTAGTCATCTTCTACTAAAATCAATGCTTGCACAACTAAAATATTCTAGTTATTAGATCTCGAGTTGTTAAGAATAAACCAAAAAATCACCCAAAACACGTTGGTTAGAGTCATGGTTGCCAAATCCCTTATCTCATTATTGCATTTCTGCTTTAGAAAGTCAAGCACTTGATTTAAAATTTAAGTGATTTTATAAATTTAAAATTTAGATCTTATAAGATTTTTGAATTGAAACATATTGAAATGAAAATGGATTTAAGATCCATAGTTATAAAAATAAAAAAATTATTTCTTTTACAAATGGGTACAAAGTCTTAAAGATTACATTGAATCGTGGAATCCACAAAGTAAATTAAAACTCTATATTATGACTTTTGTAATCAAAATATCCTTAATGTGAAAATGAAAAAAAGAAAAGAAAAACTGAAGTGAAAAGTAATGTTTTTTTTTTTTTTTTGAAAAAAAAAGCATAATGTTTGGAAATAATTGTATTGATTTAATAGAATAAAATATAGATTGTAATCATATAATTCCAGCTAGTAGCAAATCCCCTTTAAAAAATTAAATAAAATTAAACATAAAAAATGCATCATGCATTTCTAAAAAGAAAGTGGATATAATGAATTATGATGAAGAAATAATCAATTATATCTTTAAAAAATATAATACGATGAATTTAGACTTAATCAATTATGAGATATGTATAATGGATTATATAGACATGTGCTATAGCAATTTAGTAAATGAAAATATATTATCAATAATATATATATATATATATATATATATATATATATATATATATATATATATATATATATATATGTGTGTGTGTGTAAAATAATAAATATCTTATTTGTTTATGGTTTGAATAAAGTTTGATGAAGTCCAATAATTTGATATTTGGTTAAGATTTGGAGAATGATTTCTGCCTCTTCTTCCTTCTCCTTTGAAGAAAAGGGAGTCAAGTGATTTATAGTATTTACATGAAATTTAGCAATAAAAGGATAAATTAAAGATTGTAGTTTTAGTGCTTACAAATAATAATTTGTATGTCCCTACATGATTTTAGGCCAATATCTGTGAATAAATCAAATGCATATAACGTTGATTTCTGAGACAACAATAGTTTTGACATAAACTTTGAAGTGGCTTATTAACTATCGTTGTTAGTGCTAACAATATTTTCATCATAAACTTCAAGACTGTGTCTGTCTATAGTAATACACTCAATTTTAATCTTGGAAGAGACAAAATTTGGAACCTATGGACAAACCACAAGATAATGATGGCATATTCCACCAACCCCACAAATAACTTTTTCCATTTCCTCTCTACAACATCAAATTTTATCTTATAAACATATGTCCAAACATATATTAATTTAGTATCTATTTTGAGATTGTTGTAGTGTCATGAATTTGTTTTCAACTAGCAATAAGTATTCTCTTCATTTTATTGCTTTCATGATCATACCTCAAATGACTTTACAATTTCTTTTAATGGAAATACCTCTAACCCCTTCTATTTTTTTTATTGGAAATATAATAAGTAAATATGAGTTAATAAGAGTTTTTTTTTTCTATATCTTTATGAATTAACTTGGTGATTGATTGTTGCATCCTTACTTGTAATCTGCCTCTTCATGATCTTACAAGCATTATCACATTTAAATACAATAAAGTGGAAATACTTGAAAAAAATTGATTTAGCAGTTTCAATAGATGCCCTTCTGATAATTAGGTCTTAGATATTCTTTGTTTGCAAATTGAAGAATAACAAAACAATATTTAGATAATATTTCATATATTTATAATGATTTGGTGGAAATTCTATCAAAAGAAAATACCATTGGTGTAAATTCTGTCACAGTATCTTCCATCTCTTGGAGATAGTTTTTAGATATTTATAATGAATTAAATATATAGATAATTATAAAAGTATTTAAAACTCTAAGTTTAATTAAAAAAAAGTTTAAATAATGTAATAGGACAAAAGTGAAAGAAAGAAAATAATTGAAAAGCTTCATTTTAAATCATTTAAAATTAAAGAGTTGAATGTACTCTCAAAACATTAAGGCTTCGTTTGTTTCCAGACGCAGAAAGTTTTTAAGCAAAGAAAAACGAGTAAGGTTTGGAAAATGAGATAATATTTCACGAAAAACAATAAAATGCAAAAAGTATTTTTAAATTAAAAGTAAAAAAATTATAAATTATAACTATAATAATAAAATTATAAAAATATAATTTTTATATTTAAATAATAATATATAGATAATCGATTACATTATTCACGTAATTGATTATATATACATATTAGGTATATAATCGATTACGTGAAATATACATATTAATTTATTATATAATTTAATAATAAATAATATTTAAAATATTAAATATTATATAATAAATAATATTTAAAGTATTAAATATTATATAATTTTTTATAATGAAAATTTTACATATTAAAATAGTTAATAAAAATATAAATATAA
>Ga0209700_105990_pt1 | contig 19618 bp, 9 predicted proteins | sample SiratroredBW_FD_187528 | JGI IMG/M metagenome (GOLD analysis project Ga0209700, IMG submission 187528) | Root nodule microbial communities of legume samples collected from California, USA - Siratro red BW (SPAdes) (version 2) | ecosystem: Host-associated > Plants > Roots > Nodule | place: USA...
AAAAAATAATTTATAAAAACAAATATTCCAAAAAAAATTTCTTATAATAAAAAGTAAAAAAAATAATTTATAGCTATAAATAATTTAATTTATAATAAAAACAAATATTTCAAAAAAATTAGTTTAGTAGCAAAACAAGCACATAAAGTGTTAGTGCTCAGGATCGAGGTGGAGACTCTTAAGTGTAAAACTAAGGTAATAACCACCACTACACCACAGCAGGGAGTTGTACCACCTGTAACACAAAATTTCTTTTAAATACATTGCAGGTTCTACAACCCGCAATGCAAATTTTTTTCAAAAAAAAATTGTATTACGGGTTGTAGAATCCGTAATGTATTTAAAAAAAGTTTTATATTGCGGGTTGTACAACCCGCAATATAAAAGGTGCAGAAAATATAATTGCGGGTTGTACAACCCTGAATGTGTTTATTTTTTTAATTGTATTGCGATTTGTGTAAACCGCAAAGTGAAAAAAAAATGAACGACATGAAGGCTATTTTCGTCTTTTCCTTAAGGCTAAAATGGGAATGTTTTTAAATTATGGAGGTGCAGGAAGTCCCCATGGAGGTGCAGGAAGAATCACTCCTAAGTTCACCTACTTGGAGGCCCAAAAGGAAAACGAGGCCCAACTGAGTATTTTCCGAGAGAACCCGTCTGGCTATGGTTGATTCATTGGTGGTGTATGCTATGTTTGTATCGCTCTATGCGTCTTCCAAAGAGAAGAAATGCCGAGTGCTCTGCAATTCCAAGCTTCAAATCCACGCGCCATAGCTCCACGCACGACGCACACTTTTGCCACCAAAGTTCACTCACACCGTAGTCTCTCATTCACGAAGCGCTCTTCCCTTCCCCAACCTCTGTGCTCCTTCACCGTACAACCCTCACCTTACACCTCTACCGTCGGATCTTCATCGCTTGCACACCGGAACCTCACCAGCCGCCACGTCACCGTCCTCAACGTCTTTGCCTGCGCGGTACCATCCACGCTTTCCCTAAACAAATCTCTTATTATCTCTTATCATTCTTCGATTAACGAAACCTGTGTGTGTTGTCTCGTGCAGACAGCGGTATGTGCAACGTGGCTGTTTTGCTCCGCGATTCCGACGCTCCTGGTTTGTGATATCGATTTTGTGTTTGATTTCTTGAGGTCTTAGTTTCTGATCTGAGAATGTGATGTGATGTTAAGGCTTTCAAGAAGGCAGCGGAATCGATGGAGAAGCTGATGGATGCCACGAGGGAGGAGCTTCCCAACACCATGGCCGCAATTCGATTATCCGGCATGGAAATCAGTGACTTAACCACCGAGCTCAGTGATATAAGGTAATTTTGTTATTATCATTAAACTGCTATTCCCAATCAAGAAAACTAGTTTTATTCCTTTCAACATAAATGTTAGTTAAATCATCCCTGTCATTAAGTTTGCTTGCCATTACCACTGCCATAACTCTTTAACAGCCTATATTCGTTACAAAATTCATAACTGATGTAAAACTGATAGCAAATGAGGACATGAACAACTTTTTGTAGCGCTTTTGTTAGTCTCATCTCTGTATTCATGTAGGAGTAAGTGGAACTTGAAATGAACCGTCGATTTAAATATATAGCAGGTTATGTCTCAAACAAGCCTCTGACAGTATAATTGATTAATTGCATTAGCCAAAATTTAAAAAAAAAAAGTGTGACATGATATTATTATTATTATTACTATTGTTAATTACATCTCAAGATTTGAATGGAATAATTAGGCAATATAGAGATTTATTTTAAGGCCTAACGCCTTACATTTTTAAGGGACTAAATTGGTGGTAGTTGAAGCATTAAAAGTGAGGAATAAGTCAATGGTTTAAGCTTTTATTTATTTATTTATTTTTCAATGTTTTTGCTCGTTTTGTGTTGCTTTTATAATGTTGATATTACTTCCACTTGTGTGGGGTGGTATAGCCAAGGGATTTCTCAAGGTGTTCGAAGCTCCACTGGTGCAGTTCGCGTGGCGGAGGAGAGGCTTCGCCGCTTGACTACTATGCCTTCCTCAGGTTACGTACCAATCATGACTGTTTAAGCTAGGTTCCTGTGATTTTAGTTTTTTGGTAGGCCAAACAAAGCAATTTTATTTCATGTTTTTCACTTTGTTATAGCTTCGTTGCAGGAGATGATTAATTCGAAAGCTGAGGATAGTGATGTGCCTGCGGTGGCCAGAACAGCAAGGGGCATGAGAGAGGGTATTGTCAAGGGTCGTGCTATGTTGCAAATGTTTTTCACCGTCACCCGATTTTCAAGGTTTGCTCTCAATTTTATCTCTGGTCGTAGAAAATTGTCAAACTAGCAGCTCGCCTTGGAAACCGACATCATTTTTCACTTCTCTTGGTTTGAGTCTATTTTAGGTTTTATCTTCTACTTGTTCGTGCATGGTTTGTTATAGGCACTTTTGCCATTTGCTAGTTACGCATTGCAATACAAACGTTTCCCTGTACTGTAAATGCCGCAGCGGGGTCTAACGTCACCACCAAATGCGACAATGTATTGACCCCTTTATAGTATTGACTTCATTATCCTTGTTATATCTTATGTTAAATCACCTTCGTACCATATCAGTTAAATAAAAGATATAACTGGAGGTAACCTAAAATAAACAATGACAAATCGTACCATATCATCGCGCTTATTACCGTTTCGTGTTAGGTGTCGTAATGCGAGGGGAACAGTCAACTTACCAGAAGCAAACTGGGATAGCATTGAAATATGTGGTAAATGAAAATGAAGTAACCCGAGAAAGTAAAGCATGGGAAAGATTAACATTAGCAATGTCAAGTAGCAGCATTCTTGACCTAAACGAGACGTGTGGCTGCTGTAATTGGTGATTGGAAAGGGAAAGTTATAGTATTAAAGGGAAGCATTTGGTAGACTTTGCTACGTGTCATTGGCAAGCATATAGGGTTTGTTTGGATTAGAAGTAAAAAAAAAAAAACAACTTATATTGCTTTTGGCAAGCATAGACTTTAGGATTTGTTTAGATTAGAAGATAGATTTGAGGTAGTGGATTTAAGTTGATTTCAAATGAAGATGTAAAAAAAAGTTAAATGGAAAATTTATAAAAGTTTGTGAATGATGTGATGTGTGTAATTAATAAAATATTTTTTAATAAATAAAATTATAGTTAAAATTAAATATAATTAATTTGTTAAGTGCAATTAATGAATTATTATTATTTTAATTTTTGAAATTATAAGATTATTAATTATTTTAAAATAAAAATTAAATTATTATTATTTTATAAAATTATTTTTATTATTATAACTATTATTTTAAATTTTTAATATTAATATTATTAATATTATTTTATAAATTTATTATTAATATTTAACTTTTTATTAAATTTATTATTATTTATTAATTATTATTATAATAATATATTATATAATTAATTTTATTTATTTTATTATAATATAAATATTAATAAATTAAATATATAAGAATTATAATTAAAATATATTTACCTCACAAATTTTCGCTCCTATGTGAAAAATTACCGATGAGAATCCGTCGTAGAAAGCAAACAATGTCTTAATGTGTTGACTTGTGCAAAGAATTACGATTGTGAATCCGTCGTAGGAAGCCAACAATGTCTTAGGCTTTGTTTGGTTGGGGGAGTGAATTTGAGAGAATGAATTTGAAAGGATTTGAGTGGATTATGTGTGAATGAGAGAGTTGTTTGGATTAATGGATAGATGGTAAGATTTGAAGGGATTTGAGGGAATTGGTTATGAAAGTTTGGGATTGATTTGATAGATGTTATAGATTTATTTTTATTTTTTTAATTGATATATTTCTGAAATTACTAATTAATCCTTATGAAATAAGATGGTAAAAAATTAAATTGAATTAAATTAAATTGATTTTAATATAAAAATATAGAAACTGAATCAACTAACTGATGGTTTTTAGTAGGTTGATAATGATTTTATCTAATCCAACTCGTGAACATCTTACTTTTGTGTTTTAATAATTTTATATTTAAAAGAAAATAAAAATGTTTTTAAGATAAATAAAAAATATTTTAAATAACCTCTTCTCCCCCTCAATTTCATCATAAATATTGAATCAAATAAGGATAGAAAAATATATTTGTTTTCTGATTTACTTCAATTAAATATTAAGTAAACATATTTTCATTGATAAAAAATAAAAAAAAAAAAAAAAAAAAGAATAAATAGAAAACAATATAACATGTATAATATACTTTTATTATTTCTTTTATAAAGTAAACAATTTTTTATTGATTTAATTATTTTACATCAATAATAGATTGTATTGAGTATGGGTAGATTGAAGGGATATTAATTATATTATAGCTGTCTTGGAAAAAAGGAAAGGAAAGTATTATGAATAATATATATATATATATATATATATATATATATATATATATATATATATATATTGTTACAATAAATATACATTAATGCTAATAATTGTTTTTTGTTTATAATTTTAGTGTGATAAAATTAAGTAAAAAGAGTTAATGTGACTTGGGTCAATATGCTCAAAATTTTCATTGTAAGCTAATTTGGTAAACTAATTGACCCTTGAGTGAGATTTGAAACTTTTTTTTTAAAATGATAAAGAAGTACAATTACAAATTTAGCATTTGAATTAAAATAAATAATTTTAAAAAATGTGGTTTTTGTATTGTTTAGAATTATTTTGGTATTTTAAAAATTTTAAATTAGAAATATTGTTTGAAAGTGTAAAAAAAAGTTATTTTAGATCATACATGGAAATAAAAATTGTTGAATTTTAGATGCTTCAAAAAGTAAAAAAAAAAATTAGTAATATATATAGGAAATTGTAAATTTCATTGAATTGAAGAAAACAAGAAAATATCACATAACGTAATTGAAGAAAACATCATATAACATAATCTAAGAAAAGCAAAATAAAACCCTAAACCCACTTAAAGGAGTATTTTGTAATTTCCAAAGTCAAGGTATTTCATAATTTTCACTTCATTTACAAGGGTTATTTCGTAATTTCAAATTTCATTTTTTCAAATCCCTTCAAATCTCTTCAAGTTAAGAAGATAGCAAATCTCTCCTAGTCTATCTTCCCAAATCAGGTCAACTAAACAACCTTCGTCCACTCAAATCCATCTTCTTAAAAAGTAAATCCCCTCAAATCAGTTCAACCAAACACAGCTTTAATGTATTGATTTCGTTTCATTATTATCAACAATATTGATCTCTGTAGGTCATCATCCCTTTGAACTGTGTTTAATATTTTTTATAATTTATAGAAATGACTTCATTGTTTTATTATCGTCTTATTATTAAGTGATTTGACTTTAAAAGAAATCTTATTAAATGATTTACAAAGATAATATACAAAATCAAAGCGACCCGGTCTAAAGAAGTAAAAAACTATATATGCCTATGAAGTTAAGTGGTCATGTACAAATCAAAGTTAAGAAACCTGAGTTTGTCTCAATCCTCAAACCGTGAACCAGCCCGGTGAAGTTGCCATTCTATGATCTCTTTCCCTATATTCAAATGCAGCTGAAAACGACTCCAAAGTGTTTTACAGGGAAATTTGAGATGATGTTACAAGATGAAAACACATAAAATGATAATTAATTAAGGCGCTTTCTTTTTAAATTCTAAGACGGTTTTCACACATTGTTCTATGAATTGGCATGGATGGTATCAATTCCATGGTGAGACTCTTTCTCTCAACACTTCCTCGCTATCTCACGATGCTCTCCTCTTTGATTATTTCACTTGATTATCTAAGGAATGCCTTATATAGTGATACTCTAAACCATAACAACAAATTAAGAAAAAAAATCCTACTTTGTTTCATCTTGTTTGATAAATCTTATTACTCCATTGTCCCTAAAAGGGATGTTTCTGGCTTAACATCTTCCAATGTTTTCGACTTAAAAAGATATACTTAAAAATTTATTGGCGTTTCTTGTGAGATATAAAAACATATTCTTAAAAATGTAGACTTGAAATATTTTCATTCTTAATGCAGTGTTTATTAAAACATTTTCCTAAATTCTTAAACATATGAAATGCTTGTTTCTATGTTATTTTAATTTTTATAGTGTGATATGAGTATTGCGCATTCTCAAAAATGGAATTTGTATTTTATTATGATTATAATTATTTATCTCCATTTCATGCTTTTGAATTTTATTTTTATAGAATATTTCTGAAAATATGATATCATATCTTGAAAAAAAAAGTCTCCATTATGTTTGTATAAATACAAATTATATGCATGTATTTTTTACTTATTATTTGTACTAGTTAGTACCTTTCAACTTAGCCCGACTAAATGAAAAAGTTATATAGTTTTATTTTTTATGAAAATACTTAGTGAATTAAGTACTTGTTATTGATTTAAAAAATATATTTTTTTCTAAAATTTTAGTTTCCTCAACTTTCAATGAATAAAAAATGTGAAAAGTAAAAAAGTTATTTTTATTACAAGTAAAATAACTTGTATATTTTATCTTTGTGAACCATATCAATGATAATGAATTTTTTAAACTTAAAATAATTGTATCCAAAACAATCAAATTTAAATTTTTTAAAATCAAATATGTTTTTTTTTTAAATAAACATATTAAAAAAGCACATAAAAACTTTATTAAAAATATATTTATTCTAAAATGGTCACAATCAAGCCAACCTAATATTATATTTAAGTGGTGGGCTATCACATGTTAGTATTAAATAGCTCACTTTAATAGTTATTACAGTGCCTAAGAAAGATACACCAAATAACAAAAATAAATAAATAATTATTTTCCAATTCAAGGAATAAGAGACTAATTTTATTTTCAATACTACAGTCGTGGTTGATTCGAAAACTTTTGACTCACCCAATAAAATTTAACACGTGCTTCGTACTATCCAATTATTCCGACATCTACGAAAGTAAGGGCATATTAAATTACAAATGATTATTAAGCAATGACGGCTTCTTTCCCTTTGATAACATCTTCATTATTAAGAATAAATTTAAAGACGAGACTTAAAGCAAAAGGAAGACAACCTGTAATATTAAGTCTTTTTCTTCATTTAAACTGGCTATATCATTATAAATTTCACTATTTTTTTCAATAAATAAATTAAGGGACGGTGTCTAAATAAGAAGGTTCGTGCGTAAGAAAACTTGTATATATATATATATATATATATATATATATATTTTTTTTTTTCTTTATCCAATTAATGGGATTAGCTTGTTAAATTAAGCATGCGTGATATGCTACATGAACAGAACAGAAGGTAGAGGGCAACAAGACAATTGATTAAGAAAAATGTTGATAATGATGAGAATTACATAATTTCTGCAATCAGCTCTGTTTTCTTTTCCTAGGTGTTTGTGTTGAAGGGGGATCAGATGAAGAATCCAGACCGAAACATTTGAGAAATGCAACAGTGGCTAATTGAAAATAATGGCATGGGTGAAAATAAAGAGATGCTGAATCCTCTTCCTCCATAATCTCTTCTTCCCTTTTCATGGTTGGACCCGTTGTTATTTCACCTTTTATAACTACATTCTCCCCACCCTGCTAACATCCTCAAAGTCAGTGCAAATCCCTTCTTATGCATCAACTTTTAATAAATAAATTATCCTTTTGAACTACAGTTGACGACAATTCATTCATTTCTTGAATTTAAGTATTCCTATTTAAGAAATTAATCAATTTCGACCACATATCATAAACCAAGATATAAAAACAAGAAAACAATACACAATATGTTCATATTTCCACTTCACACTTTGCATTTTAAGACAACTATATAGAGACAAGATAAAGTACAACAACAAAAAAATGAATATTTTCATGGCAGGTATAAAAAATGATATCCATCCCTTATCATACAAACATTTAATATGGAATGATTTGTTCCATCTCGTTATAGAAAATTGGGTGAACTAAATATTTCATAAATTTCATTTCAACCTTACTTGCCTAACATCCTTTGAGAAGAAAATGTTGGTCAACATACACAAGGCACACACATGAAACCACTTAAAACCGGTGTTTTCTTATCAAATCCTATGTTGAAATAATAAACACTAACAAGTCACCAAAATTTAAGTTCAATTTCTTAGATGTCCTTTATCTTCACAACCAAAATTAGAATATTTCATCTCTGCTACCGTGTAATATTGGTGAAAACTAATTATATTACCAGAAAACATTTCTTATTTCAATTTCTCCTACCCTTGTTTCTTCTTATTATTAGAAACATTTCTTCCAGACTGGCAACAAACTTCTCTTATCTCTTACAATAAATAAACCCCAAAAATCAAACATCTCACGCCCAAATAAGCAAATATTATATGCAGCACGCCTAGGACAGGGTGACCATATCCATTTTATGATACAGACACCATCATCACCAACCTAAGCAAAACATAAAATGACTAAAATCTAATCCAAGAAAAGCTGGACTGCAACATCAGCACAAGTTTTTTCTGCAACAAACCAATTTTCTCATTTTTTTCTCTCTCCCACTTAAACCATGCAACACGGTCTAATTTAGGGGCAAACACATACACACACACACAGAGAAACTAGTCAACAAAATTGTTCCATTTGATGATAAACGAATTCAATTTTCAGTAAAGATGTGATCTTGCTGGATCCGAGACCCACCCACTTCATCTAAACTTTTTTTTTTAATAAAAAAAAAAACACATAGATCTACATTTTACCTCGCTTACATGATTTCTCAAAACAACCTCAGAAAACGAACAAAAAGAAGAAGAAGAAAAGAGTTGGAAAACATTCCGTAAAGTTTTGAACTGTACTAACTAAGCAATTAACCAGGAATAATAAACATGTTAGAAATTAACAAATGAAATAAGAGAAATGCAAGGACCTTTTTCCTTGGAGTAAAAGCGAAAATTAAAATATAAAGCTTTAATTTGGTAAGAGAGAAAAGGTGGGTGACCTGCAGCAGACGGTGTTGACGAGTAGTTGTTGAATGAGAGGGAGTTGAATCGTGAATTGCAAGCGGTAACTCAATCTGGTGAATAGCATCGAAGAGGAAGACATTGGAAGAGGCCGACGGAGGAGGCGTGTCGGCGGCGACGAGGTTGTTGTCGGGATCGGAAGGGAAGACGACGAAGAAAAAGAGAAGTGCAAAGAGGAGAAGAAGAACAAGTAGTTGAGTCAAAATCAGGCATGGAATTGCGTTGCTCTCTGTGGTGAGTTCTTCCTCACCGAACCCAAACATGTTAAATCTGGAAACATGGGTTTTTGATGATCATAGGGAGAGAGAGAAACTGAAGAGAAACATAAAGGAGAGAGAGAGAAACTGAAGAGAAAAGTTGCAATTTGCAACTGTAACAACAACGTTAAGGAACAAATTAGGATATTAAGAATGACGCAAACGACGTCGCACTGGCGCTTCCATGGTCTCCGCTAAGGAAAAGAAAGCGAAGAAGTAACAGAATAACGTAAAATAAAAAAAATGAGGGGCGCGTGCATCACGCGCTTCTCGAGGCGTCCTTCAAACAGTGCCAATTTTGTTTTCAACACGGGTGTGCTTTAAAAATTAACATAATTTACTATTTGTCTTACAAAGTATGAATTTGTGGGTGGGAATTGAGGGACGGTGATGCATTTGTTCTATTATTAATAAGTTTTTTACTTTACACTGCTATCTATTTAAAAAATATGACACTGTTTTATCTCAATAGATTCTTATTTTTGTAATGCTACAGAATTATTACGTTAATTAAATTTAGATAAAACTTTTATTAATATGATTTTTATGATTGATTTTCGTTATATTAAACATTTTACATCTATAGTGTCGGTTAAAATAAAAAAGTTTTTGTGATGTAAAACTAACATAAAATATTTTATTAATAATATATTAAATATATTTTAGTAATAATATTTTTATGTATAAAATGGAAAGTATTTAATTATAAAATAAATATATAATTCTTTGTGATATATAAAAAAAATTATATTATAAGTATTCAAAAAATTATAGTAACATATAGAGCGATAAATACCTCGGTTAAATTATAATTTTTTAATAAAAGTATAATGTTAAATTAAATTATTAAATAAAAAGGTAAAAATAGTTATTTTATTTATACTATATAATACATGTATCAATTATTTGAATAAAATGCCTAAAACATATAATTATCTTAATTTAATTTTTTTATTACTTCAATTATCTTAACTAATATTTTTATTTTTAACGTAATTATAATTAAAAATAAGGAATAAAAAAGAGCAATAAAACAATTTTACATTTTAAAAGTATAAAAAAGTCTGCTAACAAAAATAAAATATATGGACCACAATCTCAATTAGATTGCTACTATAATGGACATCAATCGTGCGTGTGTGTGTAAATAAATGAAAGACAAACATATGTTTCGACCAAACAAAAACCTATGATAACTACTAAATAAACTTCACCCAAAGTTAACAAATCTAAACTAAGGCTAATAAGTATAGTATATGTAGGCAAAAACCTCCACCCCCTCATTTTCTATTTGGACCCTGTCACGGACACAAAATGACTAAAATACTCTCTTTATTAGCTTTTAGAAAATGTTTTCTAAAAGAATTTAGAAAACATTTTTGAGAAGGTAAATTTACGTTTCCAAATATATTTATCAAAAAATAGGCTCCAAAAAATATTTACTAAAATATAAAAATTATGTTTTGAAAAATATTTTTTAAAAATAGATTCTAGAAAACTTAATTCGGAATATAAAGTTTATATTTTGAAAAATATTTTTCTAAAACCTATTTTCGAAGAGCATATTCCGAATCTCATTTCCAGAGTGCATCACCTAAAGCATGTTGTTGAATTTTTTTAAATTGATGGGTTAGAGATCACAAATGATAGGCTGTAAGAACTTTTTGTCATATATGTAATTGTTATAAACAAAGTTATTTCATTTATTAAGAACTATACTTGTTTTATAATATTATTATTTTTCTAAATAACCACATTATGCTAAATATTAAATGATTATAACTTAAACCGGTGGATGTCTAACTGCATATTCAAATTTTAGTTATGTTGGTAATACTTAATAAATATTTAATACTTGAAAATATCAACATACAATTTAAGAGAAAATGCTTAAGTTGCAGGTATGTAAGCACATTATTAAAAATGTTATAAATGTGTGTTTTGTTAAATAATCTCATCATACATTTATGTATAACAAGAAGTGTTATGGACTTTTTAAAGTCATTTTGTGTATTGGGCTTGAAGATGGAGCGTGTGACTTATCATATGTCTAGAGGGGATGCTTTTAGTAAAAAATAGTATAAATAATGATGATTTATGTTTAGTTAAAATGAGTCATAAGTAATATGTCATTATTAACTAGCTCATTATTTTTAATCCTATTACTTAGAAAGGCAGACCCAATAATCTCACTGGTGGTGTGATAGTAATCTATTAAGATTATTAAAAATAATTTAATGAATCAAATATTTCTGGTATTTGATATTTAAACGTTTAGATAAATATTGGTTGAGTAAGGTAGGTCAAATTTGAGATGAGAATGTTGTTTTTAAATTTTTAGTGTTGAAATTAATTGTTTTCTAAGAAAGACGAAGAAACAAATTGAACAAACCTATCATGAAAAAAGAGAACTTATATTGGACTAACTTAGAGCGATAAAAAACATGTAACTAGAACAAGTTCAAAAAAAAAATTCGATCAAAATTGTATGACTTTTGACATAAAATTATGCTGAAGTTGGAAATCAACTCAAGATGACTAGATTTTGCATCCAACCCTTTTCTATATCATATCCGTTCATTTTATTGTTATTTCCCATCAATATAACTGAAAAAATGTTCCAATCAAAATTATATAACTTTTTACATGAAAACTCGACAAACTAACTTAAAATGACTTGATTTTACTCCTAAAACTTTTAAACATACTTTTTCAAAACGATTAATGGTTGCTTAATATAAAAGAGAGTCAATAAAACTTCTTTTCATAAAAAAAAAAAGGAGAGGAGTCATAAAAAAAAAAGGAGAGGAGAGAAAAATAAAGGGTTTGATTAAAAACCTTTGAGGGCATTTAGGCAATTTCATCCAATGGAGAGAGTGCAGGTCAAAAAATTGGAAGAAAGCAAAAGCCTTATTTTTTTTTTTCTTTTATCATCATTGCGTTTGTGTGTACGTAAGCCCATATATATATATATATATATATATATATATATATATATATATATATATATTCTAACTCTACACAGCTACTTCCTGCACTAAGCAAAGCAAATTATGACCTGTACTTAAAATTCTTTGAAAATTTCATAAATATCTTTAATATTTTTTTTTTAAAAGCAGTGTTTTACTGATTTCTCATAACAACAAACTGAAATTCATGATATAGATTTTAGTAACGAGAAGTGTGCAATAATTTTATTATGCATATTGCTTTCAAAATTAAAATATCAAAGGTATTTTTGGAGTTTAAAAAAATTTATAAGTGCATGTATAGTGCAGAAAGTAACTGTCGTGACTCTATTACAGACGTTACGGTCACATTTTTTACAGGGATTTGTCATTGAAACGATTTGATAAAAAATATAAATAAAACTTTGTTTTGGATATATGCAATTGTTGTAAATAAAGTTAATTTTATGTTTTACAATATTATAGACTTTTATATAATTAGTAGAGTAGTTAGGAAAAGTCTATAATATTCTAGAGATGTCTAAAGTTAATAGGGTAATTGGGAAGTCTACAATTAATAAGGTAGTTGGGATGTTCAAATTAATTAGGAGTCTAGAATGTTTCCATGAGTACTATAAGTCATTTGTCATTTGTATCAAGCCATTTTGAGAAATCAAAGTTCTCCAAAGTTTCTTTCCTCTTCTCTTGAATCATCTTCCTTTATTTTTGAGGTTATTCTTCTTTGGTTGTATTCTTCCATCCTTTGAGTGTTCGGTCTTGGGCCAGCAGGCTTTTTCTCTTTTTTCTGTTGTTCTTTTATATTTTACATGGTATCAGAGTCATAAGGGCTCTAGTATCGTGTGTCAAGATCCCTTGGTGGAAAAATCAACCGGTACCTCAAAAATGGATTCAAGTGGTCGTAGTGGACTTGGTATTGAGGTATTAAATCAGTCCAACTACAAGGTATGGAGGACTTGTATGGAGTCTTACCTCATTGGTGAAGATTTGTGGGATGTTGTTGACGGGAGTGATACAACTTCTCCCACAGACGAGCAAGGAAATGCTGATGCATTCAAAAGATGGAAGTAGTTGAATGCAAAAGCGGAGTTCGTGTTGAAGCGGTCGATTTCTCACGGCTTGTTCGATCACATCATGCGGTGCAATTCAGCCCATGAAATTTGGCGGACTCTTGACAGACTCTTCAATAAGAAGGATGAAGAACGACTTCGGATTTTGGAGAATGAGCTCGCTAACACCACGCAGGGTAATCTCTCCATTTCTGAGTATTTTCTTAAAATTAAAAATCTTTGTTCGGAGATTTCCTTGTTAAATCCAGAAGAGGCAATTTCTGGAGCTCGGATAAGAAGAATTATTATTCGAGGATTGAAGCGGGAGTACATTCCATATGTGACATCGATACAAAGATGGGTTCAACAACCATCCTTGGAGGAGTTCGAGAATCTACTATCCTCTCAAGAGTCACTAGCAAAGCAAATGGCTAGTGTCTCAATAAAAGAAGGATAAGGGAGTGCTCTCATGGCAAGACAGAAGTTTGTCAAGAATAAAGGAAATCGAAATAGCTCGACCTCTCGCCTATATGACCAAAGCAACTCCAATCCGAGTGGAGTACATGGTGAGTCTTCTAACACTACCTCTAATAAGAAGATTTTCAAATGCTATCGGTGTGGCAAAACTGGGTATATCAAAAGATTTTGCCGAGTTAAACTACGAGAGAGCAATGTAGCTGACAAGATTGGAGAGGAAGAAAACTGGGGGAAGTGTTTTGTGGCGGAAACAAAATCTGTAGATGCCTTGGCTTCCATCAACTTTGAAGATGACTGGATCGTGGATTCCGGTTGCGGCCATCATCTAACGGGAGACCAATCCAAGTTTTCCAGCCTCCAAGAGTATAATGGGAATGAAGTCATTGTCACGGCCGACAACACAGTCCATCAGGTGGAGAATGAAGGCACTATCGTTATAAATGGAAAACAAGAAGATTCCATTACACTTAATAGTGTCTTCCATGTTCCAGGTATGAAGAAAAATCTTTTCTCAGTCGCAAATGCTGTTGATGCTGGAAATTTTGTGTTATTTGGTCCATGTGATGTGAAGTTTCTGCGGAATATTAAGGAGCTCAAGGCTGATGTTGTTCACACTGGTAAGAGAGTAAAAAACTTATTTGTTTTGTCTGCTTCCGATTCATATATTGAGAAAATGAGCAACAATGATAATTCACATTTATGGCATGCTAGACTCGGGCATCTTAACATGGATAAATTAAAGGTCATGGTAAAATTAAAATTGGTAAATGATTTGCCTCATCTGTCAAGTTTTGGTGAAGGTGAAGTGTGTGAAGGTTGTCAATTTGGAAAAGCACATCGACTTTCTTTTGACAAATCCACGAGTTGATGTACGGCTCCATTAGAGCTTATTTATAGTGATTTGATGGGTCCGACAAGAACCCCCTCATTTTCTGGATACTCTTATATGTTGATTTTTGTTGATGATTATAGCAGATTTACGTGGGTATACTTTGTTAAGCACAAATAAGAAGTGTTTAACAAATTTTTGGAGTTTAAAGAGGTGGTAGAAGGAGTGCTTGGTTCTAAAATCAAGCGGTTGCGGACTGACAACGGAGGTGAGTTTACTTCTGAAGAATTCTTAACTTTTTGCAGAAAACATGACATTAAGAGAGAACTCACATGTGCCGAGACACCGCAACAAAACGGGGTTGCAGAAAGAAAGATCAGGCATTTAACGGAAACTTGTAAAAGTTGGTTGCATGCGAAGAATTTGCCCAGAGCATTATGGGTGGAAGTATGCAATGTGCAACTTATGTGATTAATAGAATGCCACTTTCTCCAATTAACATGAAGTCACCATATGAACTTATCTTCAAAGAAAAATCGAGTGTTAAACATCTTAGAGTTTTTGGGTCTATTTGTTATGTCCATGTGCCAGAATCTCAAAGAACTAAACTTGATGCAAAAGCAAGAAAATGCATTTTTGTCGGGTATGATGAAAGGAAGAAAGGCTGGAAGTGTATGGATCCAAAAACTCATCTTTCTATTGTTTCTAGAGATATTGTTTTTGATGAAATTTCTCTATATTACGAAGGAATGGTGACTGACCAAAAAGGGGCTAAAAATTCAACCCCTAATATTATGGAATTGGACATAACTGATAATCTTTCAGAGAAGCAAGGTGAAAGGGGGAGTTCAAGCACTCAACATTCGGAGTTGCAACGTCCAGAAGAATCAACTGATGCAACCAGATCCGAGAGGCCACAGAGAACCATTGTCAAACCTGCACGCTACAGAGATGAAAATTTTATAAGCACATATTCTTGTTTTTTTGTAGGTCCCATTGATGATGAGGAACCTCATACCTTTGAAAAAGCAAAAGAAAACAAAGAATGAGAGCTCGCAATGGATGATGAAATGAAGGCACTCAAGAAAAATCAAACTTGGAGCCTTGTTCCCAAGCCAAAAGATGTACAACCTGTTTCTTGTAAATGGGTATACAAAATCAAAAGAAAAACGGACGGGAGTGTTGAAAGATATAAAGCAAGGTTGGTAGCTCGAGGCTTCTCTCAGAAATATGGAGAAGACTATGAAGAAACTTTCAGCTCCGTAGCCAAGATGATTTCTGTTCGCATGGTGTTGGCCTTATCAGCACTCCATGATTGGAAGTTATGGCAACTTGATGTGAAGAATGCATTCTTATATGGGGAGCTGGATAAAGACATCTATATGGAACAACCTCCATGTTATGTTTCTAACTCCCATCCTAATTATATGTGTAAGCTTAAAAAGGCTCTTTACGGGCTCAAGCAAGCTCCGCATGCATGATATGGTAAAATTTCTCAGTATTTACAATTTTGTGGCTATCAAGCTTCGGATTCAGACCCTAGCTTGTTTGTTAAAAAACAAGGAAGCTTGCATCTTGTTGTGTTGTTGTATGTGGATGATATGATAATAACAGGCAATGATGAAATGGAAGTTGATAAGCTTCGAGATGAGTTGGCCATCAGATTTGATATCAAGAAGTTGGGGGAGCTACATCACTTTCTTGGCTTAGAGGTGACAAACTTGGCAAGTGGTATTTTTCTTTCTCAAGAAATTTATGCCAAGAAGTTAGTTGAACGAATTGGGGTGAATCAAAGCAAAAGGTGTTCAACTCCGCTGGAGGCAAACAAGAAGTTAAGGCGTGAAGAAGGATCACTTTTGGCCAATCCCCAGCCTTATCGTGCTCTTGTCGGCAGTCTTTTATATTTAACTATCACAAGACCTGATATTTCCTTTTCAGTTGGTTTGGTTAGCAGATTTATGCAGTCACCAAAGAAACCTCACTTAGAAGCAGCAAAAAAGATTTTGAAATATGTTACCTCCTCTCTAGTTGGTTTCACAGATGCTGATTTTGGCGGAGACTTGGATGATCGAAGATCCACTTTAGGATATGTATTTCTTAGTGGCGGTACAAGTATTTCTTGGTGTAGCAAGAAACAAAATTCAGTCTCTTTGTCAACTACAGAGGTAGAGTACAAAACTGCTGCTCTTGCTGCTCAAGAATGCATTTGGCTTCAAAGACTTGCGAACGATTTACATCTTCCTATAATTAAGCCAACTACACTTTTTGGAGATAATCAAAGTGCTCTCAAGCTCACCAATAATCCAGTATTTCACGCAAGAACCAAGCATATTGAGATCGAGCATCACTTTATTAGAGAAAAGGTTCTTGACAATACCATCGACGCTTTGGAAGTGAGAAGTGAGGAAAATATTGCCGACATTTTCGCAAAGTCGCTTTCTAAGACTTCATTTGAATTCCTTCGTGCGAAACTGGGGTTAATATCCAAAAAATCACTTTAAGGAGGAGTGTTGAAAATAAAGTTGATTTTTTGTTCTACAATATTCTAGACTTTTATATAATTAGTAGAGTAGTTGGGAAAAGTCTACAATATTCTAGAGATGTCTAAAGTTAATAGGGTAGACTTTTATATAATTAGTAGAGTAGTTGGGAAAAGTCTACAATATTCTAGAGATGTCTAAAGTTAATAGGGTAGTTGGGAAGTCTACAATTAATAAGGTAGTTGGGATGTTCAAATTAATTAGGAGTCTAGAATGTTTCCATGAGTACTATAAATAGAGTTAGTCATTTGTCATTTGTATCAAGCCATTTTGAGAAATCAAAGTTATCCAAAGTTTCTTTCCTCTTCTCTTGAATCATCCTCCTTTATTTTTGAGGTTATTCTTCTTTGGTTGTATTCTTTCATCCTTTGAGTGTTCGGTCTTGGGCCAGCAGGCTTTTTCTCTTTTTTTTGCTGTTCTTTTATATTTTACAGCAATAAAATCTTGTTTTTGTCGCCTATTTTGAACTAATTCACAACATATTTTATCTACAAGGTGAAGTGTTAAAAGGTATTTGTGAACTTTAAATGATGTCCCTGTATGTCTCTTTTGTGTGAGAGATTTTTTGAGGAATCTCTTACCACTAACAACTACTTTTCTTTTTTTTTTACTCAGCAACAACTATACTTAGTATCATAAGTGATGACGACATTTTGTACAAAAAATAAAAAAAAAATCATGTTGAATACAAAATTTGAAATAACATAACGATAATAGTAATACTTTAATATGTATCTAAAATAAACATGCAAAAGAGACATGTTTGTGTTGTGTGGATAGTTTAGATGCCTAATAGAAATAAATTATTGTATATGTCAAACACACTAAAAATGCATTTGCGTTATATATCTAACCTAGATACTATTATAATTTACATAATAAAAATAATTTTGATACATCTCAAATTGTAAAAAGAAACTTGTCTTTTATCTTTTTATCTTCTAAATATCTCTAGTATAATGCAATTTCTTCTTATTTTCATACAAGGTTTTTAGTAAGAGCTCCTTGAAATATTCCCATCATAAGCATCTTGAGAGAGCTTCCCTAAACTTTATTCATTTTTCTTGTTCATGGAATGAAAACCGATAGTTTGAAACATTGAATATATTATTTAATATCTTTCACCAAAATAAGTTTTTGGCATAAGGTAAAGGATACCAGTTAATTACTATTCATAATATTAATTATATTTTTATAAAAAATAATAATATTTTAACACTCTTATATATTAATATATTCATTTTACACTTTATGTATTATAAAAAATAATATTTTATTATAAATTATCACCATGTCATTTGTTTTTATTGTATCTTCTTTCTCGTCTTTCTCTCTCTTCTCTCTTCTCACTTTCTTTTCATTTGATAAAAAAATTGTTATTCTTATCTTATTTTCTTTTATTATTTTTATTTATTTTATTTTTAAAAAAATAATGTTTTCATTACATTAAATATAATATTATTTTCTTATCTTTTTTTCTATCAGTTAGAAATTTAGTTTTAAATATATATATATATATATATATATATATATATTTAATAATTAGTTAATTAATTTTTATTTTTATTAATATTTTTTTTAAATAATCATATATAATTTTTTATATTCATAAATATATTTTATTCATAATATCAATATATTATTAATTTTTTTATTTATTGTAATTATTATTATTATTATTATTTTTATTTTATTTAGTCACAATGTTTTTCTTTTGAAATTACTTGATTTAGTTTATAACATTCAATCTTATCTAAAATACAAAATACTTTTTAAAATGAAAATTTAATAATATGAATTAAAACTTAAGCTTTTCTAATTCTTACGTTAAGATAAAAATAAAATACAAACAACATATGTGAAAAGTTAAAGAAAAATAATGGAAGTGAATGGCAGAGGAAAAAAAAAAAACAATATGGTTGATGTAAAGAATAAGAAACATCACAACCATGTTTATGTTTGTTTATTTATTTGATGTTAATATTGAGATGTAATAAAGATTAATGTTAAAAGCAAATGAGAAAGACAAAATGAAGAAAGATTCTTCATTAATGTTCTGTTTGGTTGAGAAAGTAAATTTAAAGAAGTGAATTTGAAGGAATTTGAGAGAAATATTTGATTGTTTGGATGGAATGATAGATGGCAAAAAAAAAGAGAGAAAATTTATAAAAGTTTATGAATGATATGATAGGTATAGTTGATAAAATAATTTTTTAATAAATAAAATTTTAATTAAAATTAATTTACATTAATATAATTAATAAATTATTATTTTAGTTAATAAAATTATAAAATATCAATTATGTTAAAATTAAAATTAAAATTAAATTATTATTGTTAATAATATCATTATATTATAAATTTATTTTAATTATTACTATAATTTTAATTTTATTATTATATTTTTATTATCATTTTAATATTTTATTATTTTTATTATTATAATTATTATTTCTAATATTATTATTAACATTAAATTTAATATAAAAGAAAACATAATTAA
>Ga0209700_105995_pt1 | contig 19597 bp, 9 predicted proteins | sample SiratroredBW_FD_187528 | JGI IMG/M metagenome (GOLD analysis project Ga0209700, IMG submission 187528) | Root nodule microbial communities of legume samples collected from California, USA - Siratro red BW (SPAdes) (version 2) | ecosystem: Host-associated > Plants > Roots > Nodule | place: USA...
ATAATTAATATAATTAATTATATGTTACTATTATAATGTATAATCAATTATATATAAATTAACTTATAATTGATTATATATAAACTTTATAACGTATAATTGTTTATATATATAATTGATTATAAATTAAGTTTATTATATTTTTATAATATATTATATGATTAAATTATTATTTTTATAAATTTATATTAATTATTATTATAATTTTGAATTTATTATTATTTTTTTATAATTTTATTGAAAAAGTTTTTATTATCAATAAAAAATTATTTCTGTAAATTCATTCTCAATATACAGTAATTTTTTATTTTTTTTATTTTATTAATATTTTATTTTTCGTTTTCTTAATTATTCTTTCGGTCTATTTTATTTTATTCTTGGATTCAAAGGCTGCTTAAGAAACGCTGTCTAAGAAAGGGAAATAATAAGAAAACTTTCTTTACTATTAAATTCTAAGGCATGATTCAGAACCGTGTGGAAATTATTGGAGTTTTGGTCTGTCACATGTGTCACATAATAGCTTTATGTTTTGAAACTCTGAATGTAAATTTCCAGTATAAAGATTTTTTAAAAAATATTAAAATAATGATAATATATTAATTTTTAATTCAATTTGAAATATACCGTAATTTTAATTTATTAAAGTATGAAATAATATAATAACATTTTTAGTTTACAGAAATATTATCCAACACCTGGAAAAAAAGGTTTAATTTTCATTTAAACAAGTGTTTGAATTTTATAAACAAATAATATTAGAAGTTTTTTTGCTTCCTAAGATAATTAATTTTATGATTTGATGTATACCTACGATGTAAAAAATATCAGTCGCTTTCAATGTTTTGCCGACAATATCTGTTAAAAGCATGACCTTTTGGAGGAATGTGTTATGCGTGGGTGTGGATGGTGTCTTCTTCCAATGTATCTGAGTTGTCAAGTACCCTTTGTCAAATTTGTTTTTCATTATTTGTTTCTCACGTTTTCATCTTTTTAAACTTTACCACATGATTGTATTATAAATATTTAATACTATAACTCAATCATATATCTCAGAGGATATGCATAATCTCATTGAAAAGATTACTTCAATGAATTGTATTCATGGTTTTAACCATATATATAATAATGGTAAATTTGTAATTAAATGGTATAAAAAAATATTAAAATAATAGTACTGTGGTTTGTTGAGTGGATGTGAAAAAAAAGAAAAGTCCATCAACATGTCAAAGTGCAAATTTACTAATGATCTTTCATCACCACATGTTTTAAGTGACTTATAAGAAATAAAATAATAAATATAATTATGCATTTGAAAAATAGACTGCTTTAGAATTTCAATAAATAATTAAATTTTCCGTCAAAAATATTTAAAAAATTTAGTAATATCTTTTTAACAAAGCTGTTGCAATTTATTTTACTAATACGGGGATAATTTATAAAATTAATTAATGCACGTATAAAAGATAAAAGAGTCAATTAATAAATACAGAGGTAGCCTAATTAACAAAAAATTTGTTACTTTATGAAATTCGCATAAATTGTATATTTTAGTCTTAATTATTTGTAATAAAATTAAACAACCAATACTTTTCAATTTTTTTCCTTTTGGTATAATTATGATTGTCCCATATATATGTAGCAAGTAGATGGGTACAAGTGTGGTATTTAGATTTCAAAAAGAAAAAAAAAAAAACCATTAGCAGGAGGTCAATAGAATCCAATTTATCTTAAACACTAATAACATTTACTTACCCCATATTAATAGAATCCGCTCAAGGTTAAATGTTAATAGAGATATATTAACCAACTCTAATGCAATATTAATAGAGTCCTTTTAAATTTAGATACTATAATAGAGTTTATTTAACCAATCATAATAAAATGAAAAATATTATTTAAAACAAATTAAAATTCATAAAGTTATTTTTAACTTTTTTATTAAATAAATATATTTATGATAATGTTAGACTAACCTCAGTTAAGTTTATGTTAACTGAATTAATATAAAAAATAAATAAAATTAACATTAACCTTGTTGATACTAATTTGATTTATTTTAGTATTTATATTTTTTAAGTTATTAGGCAACATTATTTTCTATATTAGGTATCTGTGTATTTAAAACTTTGGTTTGACTGCATGTCATTATGACTGTGTTGCACATGAACAGGAAAATATTAAAGTTGTAGTATTCTGTAGTAATTGTCTTTAAATTAATAATTGCTCCTTCAATTATTTTGGTGCTTTTGCCTCTTACGATTCTCTGTGTAATCTTTTCACTGAAGCAAAAATATTAACATTTGGTTTTGATTTGTGCCTATGTTAAAAAACGTTATATTTTTTTGTTTATCTTAATTATTTTAAATTCAAATGTGTTATTTTTCTGATAATTTGTATTATTTGATAATTTATGTGGAGCTATAAATATATTTAAATCATTATTAACGAAAAAATTTAGGGACATTTATTTATTAGAATACTTATTACAGGGTTAAAAAACTTTTTTATATCAAAAATAGTTTTAAAAGTCCCTTTATGTTGATTTTCAAGAAGAAAAAAATTGTTAATAAGAAATGCAGTTTATTTCCAACGCTGTGTAAAATACTTTTTAAGTAAAAACTGTGAACTTTTAGTATTCTTGTGACACTTACGGTAGTAGAAGACGCATTTTATGTAACATTGATCAGTTATTGTGTAAAAAACAAGTTAAATTAATTTATTTTTGTCAGGATAATGTTTTAAAATTATTATTGAAATAATATTTTATTCATTAAATTTTATTTTCAATATTCTTTGAATTGAAAATTTTGAAAGTTGTATTTCATATTATATTATATATTTTTTAGTATAGCTAAAAAGTTTTTCTTCAATTTTTAAATATATCAAACAGTCCTAAATATGTCTGTATTTACTATAAAATTAGTAAGAGTTTAATTTTATTTTTTATACCTTTTTAATCTTTAATCCTTATAGATGAATTTTGATTGTAGCCTTTATAAAATATTTCACTTTAATTTTCATTAACTCAAAAAATTGAAGTCCCTAATATTTATTTAAAAATATTATTAATATTTATTTTCATTACACCCCATTTACTAACTACCACCCCTGGTAACCAGCTGCACCCCTGTTTACTAGTTAGCATCCCATGTTTACTAGTTGCATCTCCTGTTCATTATATACATCCTTTGTTTACTAGCTACATCCCTATTTAATAGTTACACTTCTATTTAAATTTCAATATAAATGACATATAATCAATGTCTTTCGGGTCAATATATTATTGTTACAGCTTCAACAAAAACATGTCATAAAAGCATTTAAGAGAGTAATGAAATATTACTTTATCCTTGACAACATATATAATAGATTTAATGACTGAGTTAAAAATTTAAAAACTTAAGTCATCATGTTGGATTTGAATATTTGTTAATGTTAACTTATATCAAGATCAACCATCATTTAACTAATATCTTAGTAGAGATATGAATAATTAAAACTCACACGTTTCATTTAATTAGAGATATAACAATCTTACTAGAGAATGTAACTGTTTCACTTGAGTTTTCAATTAATAGAAAACTGATAACAGGTGTTAATAACGATAATCTCATTTCGCTATGCACCTGTTAAATTCTATGCCACCAAAAATAGTGTACAAGAAAAATGTCCCTCTTCTGTAAGACTTTTGCTTCGTGCACCCTCATAATTACTGCAACTCATACTAAGAGAAAAATACTAAAATATCTTCTCTCAGCTACAATATGTTGCCACTGTCACCACCACGCCGCTGATATCATTGCATCTCCAACTACACTTCCATTCTCCCTGCCTGCTGCACTGTTTAGGGAAAGATGAAGAAGTGAGTGAAAGTTGTTTCAAGAAAAATCACTTTTAAAGTGTTATATACGTTCTAAAAAATTTATTTTGAAAATCTTGTTCCTTAAATTTTGTTTCAGAAGACATTTCATATGTTTTAGAAAATTTATTCTAAAAAACTTATTCTAAAAGTATGTCATATTTTGCAAAAGAAGTTTGTTTTATAAATCATATTCGGAAAATTCTAAAAAGCTTTTTTTTAAATATTTTTAAATTAATTAATCTAAAAGTCACTTTTATAAAAGGTAAAATATTATTTTAAAAGTGATATAGTTACAAACTATGAGAGTGTAGTTAGAAATTATGAGGTGCAGGAAGAAAAATTCCTTTTACTAACCTTACTCCAAAATGTTGAGGAACCACACGAATAATAGATTTTTGGCAATTGCTTCCTACAATCCTTTCATATTTTTAAAATATCAAAATTATCTTTGGGTATGTAAGATTGACTTTCGGAATTGGTATTCTAGAATAAATATTAGTAGTGTAAAAATGATTTTTGAAAAATATTTTTTCAAAATAAATTTTGGGGGTGTAAAAAGTAATTCCAGAAAATATTGTTTAGAATTTAAAAATAACTTGTCGAAAATAATTTTCGAAATACAAAATTAATTTTAAAAAAACTTTTATCAAAAACATATTTTAGAAAATATTTTTTAGAAATCAAATTTGCATTTTGAAAAATATTTTTCGGAGTGAACCAAAACTTTGAAAACAAAATTTAAGTTTCTGAAAATGTTTTGCGAATTTCTTCTCAAAAATAATTTCTGTAATTAAAAAGAAAAACACCCTATCCCACCGTCGCATCTCTCCATAGTAATTACAAAATCCATCACACCGTGGTTACATACCTACATTCAAATCAAAACCATCCTAATAAATCCAACAAATCAAAACCATCCTAGTAAAGTAAAAAATAAAAAAAAAATTAAGGTGAATTACGACAAAATATATAATTAATTTATTGAAATTTTTTTCTTTACATGCTACGTAAACTTGGATTTTGTAAAAAATGAATTGAATGGATCAAAAGATCTCTTAACTTTTAAAGTATTGTATGGATGGTTCATCAAATACAATATACAGAAATACTTTGAGTGAGAATTTTGTGGTAACTTTTTAAACTTATTATTTTTTTTTTCAAAAACAAGTTTGATTCCATCAGGGATAATCTTATTGAAGCGGTACAATTTTAATTTTGATTAATATATAATCAAAATAAAATATTTTTTACATTTCGTATATGATGAAGTCGTATTTTTTATTTAAAAAATCATTAAAATATAATTTTATTAAAGATTTATTAATTCTTTTTAATTATGAGTGAAGTTATATTAAGTGACACAACTTTAATATTATTTAATTATAACTAAAGTTGTAAATAAGTAACTAATAACTTTAGCATGATCTAATTAAAATTAAAGTTGTATCATCTATGTAAGACTTTATTTGTGATTAAATAATATTCAAGTTATATCCTAACACGACTTTACTTATAATTAAAAAATTTAATCAATATATAATTATAGTAAACAAAATCGTGGCAGAGCTACCCAAAATTAGCATAAATACAGATATTTTTTTTAAGCATGATTTCACTGTTATCTTAAATGAAATCGTGTTTTAATGAGATAGTTTTTTAAAAATAAATTGTGTACATAGTTAAAAAAATTTGTCCACTTTGATAATATACACTCACACGATAAAGATGCCGCCATATCAAACTTGATAATAAGCTAACTTATATTGTTGTCGTCCTTTTTTATGTATTAGGGAATGTTTATTGGCGTTGATCTGAAAAGTGATAGTAACATGAAACATATTATTGACAAATCCTCTCATAAACTATCTTCTTGGAAGCAGATTCATTTTTCTCTATTGGAAGAATTTGTCTAATTAATTTTGTGTTTGGGTTCTCTACCATTATTTCTTCTTTCGTTTTCAAAATTCCGAAAGAAAATAACGAGTATTCAAAAAAAGGTTTAATGGTTTCACACTATGTATCAAGCTAATAATAATAATAATAATATAAATTTAAATTAATAACTTTAAAGTGATAATTTTATTTTAATTTTTTGTGAAAAATTTAAACGTTAATTAAAGGTCTCATATTCAATATAAATAAACTAAATTTACAAATTTTTCTTAATATTTTAAACTAAAGGTAGTGTGAGATGAGATCTTTTATATGAAGTGGTCTATAACTTCCCAATTAGATACCGACGTACCTTCATATGAAGAACCAATCTATATATTTTTTCAGTCACCTACTCCATCTTTGTCTGTTTTGTTCCTCTATGTGTAACACTATTATTTGTTCTATAAAAACATGTTTTTAAGTGATGGATACAAAAGGGTTGAGAAAATGTAGACCACGAAAAATACTATTAAACTGGTGGTGGTGGAGATATATGCTCAGCCAGCAGTAATATTAGGTTTAGGGTTTGAATAATAGCTCTTTCATGGCCTCACCTTAGTAAGTGTACCACGTGACTATCATCACTGGTCACTATTGTGATCCATCTGCCTCAACTACTCTTCGTGTTTTCAAACTTCGTCTTTATTTTTGGACCAAAACTTTTACATTATCATCACTCAACCACTGCAATCAAATTTTAGTTAATATAATACTTTTAAATAAAATAAGAGACGTGAATTTTATTACGTATAAAGAAATTAATTTCATTCATTAAAATATATACAATATGTATTTGAAAACTAAATATAAGTGTTATTTTATTAAAAATATTAAAGACAAAAACGTTTATTTAAAACGAGAGAAAACTTAAATGCTACTTAGGACGATGCCAAGAAAGATAACTGTAATTTTTGTTAACTTTTATAGACTAAGTTATATACTTTTTTTTATTTAAATGTGAGGGCAATTTAACTATATTATGTATAAAAATGTGTAGTTTAGTTTATTAACTTTATGAAGTAAATTGGAAGTTTTTTCACCTGGGATATTTACGTATTACACTATTTTTTTTATGTTAATTTATACAATTTATAGTTGCAATGTTAACAACATTCTTTAAAATAATTCATTATTAAAATATATGATACACTATTTATCAAGTTATTTTCATTCACTCGATGTCTAAACTTTCATTTCCTGATCGATCAACGTTACTTCTATTCTTAAAAGATTGTAGACAAAGTAATTTTTTTGCAAGACATAAAACATCTAAACAGTATTTTTTTTTTGAGTAATATACAAAAAGACTAGGAATGGCCTTCAATGGAAAAAAAGTTACGGCTAAAAAACGAGTGTAAAAGAAAAAGAAAATACGAGTGTAAAAAAAAAAAGAAAATAGAAACAGAGTAAAATGAATATATTTGCAGATGTCAATGCAACGGAGTGTATACTTTAGCGCAAGCGAAAAAATATATATTATACTTATATTGATGGCTAATTATTCTATCACTACTTCTAATTCTACAATTAAAAATGATAAAATTATAATAACTATAATTTTCATTTATAATAATGACATAAAAATACAATATTTAAATAAATTTTCAACAAACCCACAAGATATATATAAATATAAATATAAATAAATAAATATATATATATATATATATATATATATATATATATATATATATATATATATATATATATAATGCCAATAATGCATGAGTCTGAATATGCACAATACTGTTAATTCGTAACAAGGATAGTATATAGAGTATTTTTATAATAATTCTTAATCAGATACCAACGAAACTAAAGCGAAAAAAAAAAAAATTATAATAGCATTTTGTACTCAAATATGTTAGGTATGACTGTAAATGAACTGTGTTATTTCATTGATATTAAGTTCAAGTCCTTAACAATTAATTAGGTTTATTTATTTAATTGAATAAACATAATCATATTTGAAATTGAATTCTATCATTTAATGATGGAAACTAAACTTTGCAAAACCTAAAATAAATGAATGCATTATTTTTAAAAGAACAAGTATAGATTTATACCAACTTTGGTATATTCGCATTCATTCTCTTTTGAGCTGTGTTCGGTTTCGGCGTTTCTTGTGTCAGGTGAATGTGTTAGACCTTTCACTGCTGTAATCCAAATCAATATGTTTCAATTCACGTTTTAATTTTTTTTTTTTAATTTTAGTGCAAAGTGTTTATATAATTTCTCAAATGTGTATTATTGTGATATTATGTGTGGCTCATGTTTTTCTTATTAAAATAATTAAGATTTTTTAAGACATTAATCAAGATAAAGACAATAATATGCCAACTATTCCTCAACAATCATATAGTATAAAAATACAAAACTAACCTCAACAATCATATAGTATAAAAATACAAAACTAACAAGACTTTGCTGATAAAAAAACAAAACTAAATACGAAGAGAAGATATACATGGCAAGAAAGTCCATATTCATGTTAAACAAATATATTTCGAAAAAAATCATCACAACAAACAAAATATTGAATATCATATTTACTTTTTATAGAGTTTTAAAAAAATAAAATTAAGTTATGCTTATTTAAAATTGTCTCATGAAATTTAGGTCTAAAATAAAATTATGGAGATACATTTGATAATCCATTTATGACTTCAAAATTGTATAAATACACATATATAAGAAAATGTTCAATTAAAGATCCAGTTTAACTATTAAAAAATTATAGCCCACTATTATTCTCTACCACCATATTTTACTACGCACATTTTTGTTAGATAAATTATTAAGATTTAGTATTGGATCATTAATAATAACTTAATTCAATTTAAATTCGATATGAAAATACATAAAAAGAAAAATATAAATATATGATACACTACAAAAAAATAAGAATTATCGATGAGACAAATTCATCTAAAATACCTAAAATCTATTGATAAATTGATTGTATATAAATATATCGACTGATTTCTGGTAATTATCGACAGATTTAGGATAAATTTGTCGATAAATTCGTCGATAAATTTAGTAATGGATGATATCTGATGATAAATTTAACGACAGATAATATCTATCGATAAAATCGTTGATAATGATATTTTATCAACGGATAAAGTTTCATCGATAAAAGTTTATCGATAATTTCTTATAGTGATACTGCTATATGAAAAAAATATCTTCTATTCAGACTAATTAAGAACCATATAAAATCTCAACATATAAAACAAAAATAATAAAAAATACTTTTAAAAAATGATGATTTCATGATAAATTATTCAAATCGGCTTTGAGACTTTAAATTATTTTCGTTTTTTATTATTTTGAAACCTTAGAACAAAAGTATAAAACTTTGAAAAGAAACTTTTTATATGACAATGTGTAACAAAATCCATTGTATCTGTTCTTACGAATAAATCTCATAGTAGGATATTTTCACTCCAAATTTGACTAGGAAAGTGGTCTCATCCACAAGATTAAGTTAAAATAATTAATTAATAAAAAATAAGTTTTAACTAAATTATACAGCACTTTATTTATATAACTGTTTTTGTAAAAATTTCTATAAGTTTTCAAAATATTTATTATTATTATTATTTTATTCAATATTTTAATAAATAATTATTTAAATTTATATGTCATAATAACTAAAAATATAAATGAATAGAAGACAATATGATAAATAAAAAAATTATAACAAATATTATCATTTAAATTAATATTAAAAAATTTATATAGTTATTATTTTTCTTAAAATTATAATGAATTATATAATTTTTAGAATTAATATTATTATATAAATATTTTTCTATAAAATATTTGAGTAATAAAAGTATTTTATATTTAATTAGTATTATTATTATTATTTAATTTTTTGTGTGGATTATATATAGAGAGAAGTATAACTTTTTTCTAGAGAATGATAAGGTAAGATAAGTAATAAGATGATTATAGGATCCAATTTAGTTAGGTTGAGAGATATGATTTTAAAGTAAATGGGAAATGAAGGTATCTTTTGAAACATTTATTTAAAACAATTCATTCTTCACTTATTCTATATTTTATATATTTCAAAGCTTCTAAACACTTTATTTCTTTCCAGTTAATAATTTATCCTTTTCACAATTAAAATATACAAGAGGTATCTCTGGATAGATGAATATGAATTGATTAAAATTTTGATGTGGATAAACATTGGGGCTCAAGAATTTATGAAGCTGGAAACAAATTAAAAAAAATTCATATATAAAATAACTTATATCAGTTATTCTAAAAATAGTATTGTAATTTTTGTTGTTGTAAAAGTAGTATTCTAATTTTTGTTGTTATTGTTTTTAATTTAAGAATCAAAATTATTAAGTTCCTTGATTATATTTTTGTTGTTGTTTTCATCTGCAATTATTATCTTATTTATTAAAAAACACTCACTTGTATTTTTTAATTTATTTTTTAATTATTTTTATAAATTTAATCATAGCTAATTCAATTAAGTTATCAATTCTTTTTGTTTTTTCAAGTTTTGAATAGTTTGATTTATATTTTCTAATTGACATATTTGTTTATTTTTATATAAAATTAAAAATTATAATATATATAACACTAAATATAAGTATATAAAATGAGAAGTTAAAACATAAAATCTAATTATCAAATAGTATTTTATCTTGAAATCTCAAGTTTTTTCATGTCTTTATACAGTTTTATCCTTTGATAAGTGTCTAAATTTAATTTATAAATTTTTAATTTTTAGTACTTTTTCTTAAATATACACAAATTATTTTAAAATTAATTAAAAATAAAATAATTTTGATATCAATTCGTTAATCTTGTAAAATTAAGCTAAAATCCTTAAAGTGTAGAAGTTTAATAATATATACTTATATAGTCATATGAAAAGCTTTTTAATTTATGTTAATAAACTGAGACACTATTACTCTTCTAGGTTTCAAAATTTCAAATTAACAATTTTTTAATAGAATATATAACAAGTGATAATTTGATAAAGGGACATAGATCAATCAATTAAGCATTGAAAAGAGATAAACTAATTGAATAACAATAGAACTAGTTCTATTGCTTTTTACCTAATATCTATGCACACAAAAGGAATAAAAGCTAATACAAACCTCAATCTACTTCTCCAAACTTTCAAATGAAGACATACACATAAATGCACAATAATAATATATAATGATAAAACAAATTTCCAATTGAATAATGAGCTAATGATAACCAAACATTCAAATTGAAATAATAATATAGAAGGAGTGGAGAATGAATGAAATAGAGATAGATGTCACTCTGATGAAATAGTAGAAAGAGATAGAAAATTAAAAAGCTTTGATCTTTAGAATTTGACTGTTCAATATATTTAAAAAAAATAAAATATTATTTATTTGAAGAAAATTTCAAAACTCTTATTCATAAAAAAATATTTATAGTATTATATACAATTAAGATATCTTTAATTTTTAATTAACAATTATTTTTTTAGTATAATTTTAAAATTAAATATTTTTTTAATTTTATAATAATTTATTAGTGTTAAATTCTTTTAGAGACCTAAAATGCTTATTTTAGTTGCTTGAGCTTCGAGTCAGTTGTATAAATAATAAATTTTTATTTTCTTTATTTTATTTTTTAGTTGGTGGAAGTTTTTGAAAACGTTTTAGACTGATTTCAAGAGAGGGAGTGAATTGAACTTTGAAAGATTTTTCCCAATTTAGACATTTGAAAATAGTTTTCGCTATTTGAAAAACTTTAATGAATCTTGGTACTAAAGATATAAGGTGCACTAAATAAATAAACTGATTCAAACCACAAATAAACCAATTTGTTTTACACGCAGATAGAATTTTCAAACAACACACATAACAGATTCACAATCACATACCAGATTCACAATAGCACTTTAAGCAGATCAAGTTCACACAGTTTCAAGAGCAATATTACACTCAACTGAATCACACAAAATTCCAAATTTGAATGAGAGCAAAGAGGAACATAATTACAAAATACAAATTTGAAACACCTAACACAACTCTACATTGATTTCAGTCAATATTAACAAATCTGATAAAATTTCCTAACACCAGCAATTAATACAAATTTGAGAATTATTCAGAATGCAGATTCAATTGTCCAGTTATACCAATAATACAGAATCAGAACACAACTTCTGCAGTATTACAACAATTCAGACAGAGGTTCAATTCTTTAGAAAGTCATAAATCCAGAATCTTATACGTAATACAGAATTTGAAAAGAAACAATCTGTTAAGCAAAATTTCTTTGGCAACCACAACAAATTTATTAAAACCAACAATGAGTTCAAGTTATAAGGAACAAATTCAATATAGAACAGAGAACTTAAACCAGTTTTATCAAGATTACCAGGAATTAATTCAATCTTTCAATTAAATTCAATGTACAGTGCAAGAACAATACAAAATTGAAAGAGAAGGGTCAAGAACAATAGAACACAGTCAATTATATTGGTTCACTCTTTCTCAAGGGCTACGTCCAGTCTCCTTTGCCCCTCAAGCAAAGAAAATTTCATTAACTTTAATCAATTGTTTACACACAAACAATTACACAATTCTTACTCCCCGTAAGAATAAAACACCCACTGAATTGAGCACCTATTCCCTGTAGTCCCCACTCAAATCAACAATCACACACAGGCTAAACCTATAGCCTACAACAATACACAGTTTCAACAGTTTCATAGATTTGCAATCAATTTACACAAATCTTGATACAGAAAGGGATCAAGAATGGTCAAGAAAAACTCCCTGACTGGCGCGCAGAAGAGGCCTTTGCATAGTGTTGAAGAACTCCAATAGCACAGAATGAGTCAAACGTTACTCTTCAACAAAAAGCCTCAATTGATTTTCCTCAAGAACTCTCAATTTCACAAAAGTGTTTTTCACTCGTTTTCTGCTGTAATGATTCTCTATTTTCATATTTGTGTTATGACGCATTTTAGAAACCTCACTGTTTTTATAGATGAAAAGGCATCAATTTAGTTTTTTTTAAAAAACCGTTAATTCAGTTCTACCAGGCATCGAATAACTCAATTTCATAAAAACTGAAATCGCTTTATTTGAGCCCAGTGCACTATTTAAAAATCAGTTTAATCCAAAACTTGGCTAACTCTTTAGTTTAAAATTTTAAACACTTTTTAGACCTTTGTGTTGTTGGATTTCTCCTTAACTATGCATAAGTTCTTTGTCAATCAAACCTAAATCCACTCACCAGACCAAGACCTAAACCACATCCAATTGCTTGCTTGGTTGTATGGCTTCATCAGATCATTAGTCTTGTGAAAGTACTAACAGTTTTTATATCTATCTCTTAGGAATCAACTAAGGAAAATGAATGTACTAATAAACTAAATAAGTGGAGATGTTAGTTGTATTAGGTAAAAAATTTGGAGATTGTACCAGCTTATTTTACAGTGGATATTCAAGTTGTTATTCTTTTTAGGAAGGTGTAACTACCTATAGGTAGGGAGATGATTAACTTCATTTGTTAAATTATTTTAATTTATTGAAAATATATTAAATGTGATGGGTGTAAAATACTAAAGATTCTTAGTGATGCTGTGTAACTCAAGTTATGCTAGTTTGATTTAAGTTGTGTTTTATAATTAATGTGTGTTGATATATTTGTTATTTAGAAGTGAGGTTTTGAACTGTGCATTTAGTAGTGAATTTACAATGTTTTCTATTTATATATATACTTGCTTAAGCAATGTTTAAGCAATGGTAATCATTGCTCATATATTGATACTTAAAAGGATAACGTGTTTTGTTTTAAAACACTAACTTGTGGTTTGAAAGAGAAATAAATTCTCTCTTTTCTGTAAAACTTACTTCAATCAAACGATCAGTTTTTTTTTTTTCTTATCTTCAAAAAAATAAGGAATACATTTACATAATAAAATTTTATATACATAATAAAATTTTATATAAAATATGTATAATAAATGGTATAAATAGATAATATTTTTTATTATTAACAATTTGTAACAGAAGAAAATGAAACTCAGGTATTATAAGTACAAATAAAATTTATAATTTCAAAATTTATTTGTCATATTATGATTATAATTCTTTTTATAAAATTATTATATTAATAAAAATATTATTATTAATGTTAATAATAATAATAATTATTATTTTTTGAATAATATTTTAATTTTCAATAAAATATTAATTATGTTTCTTTAAGTAACTATATTCATGTTTATATTAAATTAAATAAAACAATTATTTTTAACATTAATAAAAATATTTCTTTCTTTCAATTACCTTTTCTATGTACACAAATCCTTATCAATTTATTTTTTAAATTTTGTATTTATTTTCTAAAATTCAATTAATTACTCACAATAAAAACTTATGTACAGTAAATTTATGAAAATTATTTATTTTTATAATTATATTTTATGAAATTTTTATAATTTAATAATATTTTTATTTTAGTAATTATTGTAATAATTATTTTTTGTTCCGGTAAGAAAAAAAGTCGAGCCCGCTCATCTTGGTAATAGTTAGATGAATGCTATTTAACAATAACGTTAATAAGTACTAACATATTTATTATTGTGTGTTAAAAACATGAACTAATTAGAAAAATTCAAGCAAGTTTTTATTTATTACATCTACATTCATTTTATTTCACCCCTTCAAGATTTACTTGCATGAATTAACTATTACTTCATGTTAAAATATCAACCCTAGATAAACTAAATTTGGTATAGCTTTGGTGGTAATCTTGGCTGAGCAATTGCAACAAGTGGTTGTGCATGAAGAATATTATCGTCTGACCCAGAGATGTTGATTGTTGAAACATTGGGTGGTGCACTCCAAGTGAAGCCATGGAGCAGTCTAGCAAATAGCATCACTGTCATTGTGGTTCCAAGCATCACCCCGGGACACCCACGCCTTCCTGTGCTAAATGATATCAACTTCAAATTTGGTTCCGTCAAAACCACATCATCTGCATCACTCTTGAGGTGGCGTTCAGGTTTGAACTTGTAGGGTTCATCCCACACTTTTGGGTTTCTTCCAAGTTCTTGTCTGCTCAGCATTACATGGCTACCCTTAGGGATGAAGTAATTTCCCACCACCGTGTCACTCATAGAGACACGGGGAGGAATAAAAGGTGCAATGGGATGAAGACGAAAAGCTTCTTTTGCACAAGCCTTCACATAGTTGAGCTTAGGTATATCTGATTCTTGGACCAGCCTCTCTTTTCCTACCACTCTGTCCAATTCTTCAACAGCTCGACGGAGCAACTCAGGTTGGCTAATCATCTCAGCAAGTGCCGTTTCAAAAGCATTTGATGGATTGTCCACTGTTGCAAGCATCAATTCCTACAAAGAGTTTTAATATATATATATATATATATATATATATATATATATATATATATATATATATATATTGATTTCAAATTTCATCTTCATGAGATGCATGAAATGTAGCCAAGTCAGAAATTATTGTACATGATATAGAACTTACATTATCCCAATCCATCTTACAAACTATTTATATGGAGGTTAAAAGAAAAAGGTAAAACGAGAAAATGATAGAGGTGAGAGAAAAAGAGGAGAAAGATAAAAAGAAACAAGGTGAAAGTGCATGGAAAAGAAAATAAATGTATGTTTATAAACCCCTCTTCTGCATGAAATAGGATTAGCGTTTACGTGTTAGTATAACTACGTGAAAAACAAACTAAGAGAAGAGTGAAATATATTACTATGATTTGTGCATTGATCTCTTCCAATGTTAACGATGGGTTATTGTTGGAATCTTTCAGAGAGATGAGAACATCAAGCCAGTCCTCTTCATCAACCTTTAATCCATCATTCCATTGTTTGATTCTCTGTTGAACAATGGGATCATGATACTTCTTGATGACTCTCAAAGCTTCCTTCACTTTCTTCTCTTGGCCATCCAAGTCAAGTCTCCTCAAGGATGGGATATAATCAGAAACAGAAAAGGAATAAACGTAGTTGAGCAAATCAAAGATGGAATTCACATGCTCAACTTCCTCAAAACCGGGCCCTCCATCATCTCTACCCTCCCCAAAATACCTTGCATTGAAAGTTATTTTTCTGATAAGGTTGCCACAATAATGCCTTGCAGCACTCCTAACATTCATAAGGCCAGAAATACCATCGTTCACCATTTTGCACTTGTTGTAGACGTAAAACATGAGGTTGTTACCTTCTTCAGTCCTTTTGTCGTGAAGCCATAGGTGCTTGTGTGAAGAAAGCAAATCATTGGTTACGATTTTCTTCATTTTCTTCCACTGGTCCCCAAAGGGCGCAAAAATTGCTCCTTTATATCCATCAGCGATGAGATCAGTGGACATGCTTAGTGATCTTGATGCAAATGTTGCATCTTGTTTTCTCAAGAACTCAGTAGCAATGGTGGGACATGTGACTGGGATAACATAGGCATTTCCTAAGCGGATACATGCAATTTCAGTGTTCATTTCTTTCATGAGATTGTGTATCCACTTATATGCAGGTTTGTTTGCAAGCATTTCAGGAAGGTTGCCTACTATAGGCCATGGTTTGGGACCTGGAGGGAGGTTTGGCTTTTGTTTCTTGGAATAACTCTCGATGAAGTTAGACCTTAGGGTTTTGATCATAATGATGAAACAGGTGATTATCGCAAGCAAAGAAGGCCAAAAGCTTGGAAGATTTGACAACAGAAGAAATGGGGAGTAACCCATCATTTGCAAAAGTTTTGTGACCGAGAAAGGAAGAATGGTGAAGTACTTTAGCTGAGGTTTTTAGTGAAAAAAGGGTTGTTCCATGACCAAAACTTGATGCCTATTTATAGCGTAGCTAAGGGTGCATGCGAGGCATAAAAGATATTTATTATGTCAAATTCTCTTAAAATTATGTGTGGGTTGATGGATTTGAAAGAGAAGAAAAAGATGGATTTGAGATGAAAAGTGTAAATGTGAGATTGTTTGATTTTAGAAAAGAATAATAAAAAATTAACGAGAAAATTTCATAAAAGTTTGTAAGTGAGGAGTATGATTTTGATGGACAAATTTTTTAAGCTGGTGTAATTTTTTTTTGAAAATTTTAAAATGGTATATTTTTTATTTTATGGTAAATCGTGTATAGGAGACACATATTATTATAAAGAAATCATGACCCTATCTCATGATTTAATATAAGATTAAATGAAATGGTAAAAAGAAGGCCTGAAAAGAGGACATCATCTTACTTTACTAGATGGAATTATACATCTAATATTTCAATTAGTGAGTTAATTAATATAGTGAGAATACTGTACCATTTTAGTAGGTATATTCTCCACTCATTTCTCTTCTGCTTTATTTGGCACATGTAATGTATTGCTAATGTGAAACTAAAATAGATGTACAGTTACAAAATTAGTTTTATTTATTGATAAAAATGATTGAAATAAATTAAAACAAATGTGAAGTTAATTTGAAATTAAACAATATTGGTTGAGAGGATTATTATTTAAATTAAAATAAAAAATGATATTAGTATGAGATTTATATATTGAACTAAATTAAAAGTAAGTCTGATTTTGAAAAGAAAAATTAAATTAAATTAATATTTAGTAATAAAATATATTTAGTAAAATTAAGTTTAAGTTTAATATTTGAATTTAGTTACTAATATAAAAAATAATTTTAAATAAAATTAAGATTTAGCAATAAATTTAGGATGAAAAATTTAAAAATATTATATAAGTTTTTAAATAAATTTATTGTTAGTTTTTAAATTATATTTATTACTACCTAAATCTATTTCATATATTAATAACTAAATTCATTGCATGTAACTTTTCTTCTCAGTAGCCACTCTTCTATTCAAATTAAATTAAATTTTTTACATTTATTTTAGATACATATTAGCAATAGATCACAGGTGTCAAACAAAACAGAAGAGGAATGGGTGAAGAATATTAACCCTACTAAAATCTTACAGTATTCTCACTATATTAATTAACTCATTAATTGAAATATTAGATGCACAATTTCATTTAGTTAAGTAAGATTGTGTCCTCTTTTCATGATTTCATTTTATCTTATATTAATTAAATCTTAGAATAGGGTCACTGATTTCTTTACAATGATATCATGTCTCCTATACACGATTTATCCATATCCGGAAATAAATAAGGAAATAAATAAAAAATACACCATTTCAGGAATTTCAAAAAAAAATTACACCAGTTTGAGAAATTTGTCGATTTTGATGATTATAAAAAACTGTTAATTGATAAAATTAATTAATATAACATATTTAATTAACTAATTAATTAATATAACATATTTAATCACTCAAAATTGAACAAAATGAGGCATACATGAATAAAAGATCATGAATTTGCCTAGAATTTAAATTCATTAAAGTCGTACATGTGGCCATAACTTTGCTCACAACATGAAGTTGTGTTTGGGGTCATGATTTCCCTAATGTGTACTAATTTATGCTTCCAGTGTGCACCACGTTTGCACATTTTAATACAATCAAATTCATGTGCCGAAGCACAAATGTTTAGGTGACTTCATAAAAATATCTTGAAAAAAAATCATTTTACTAAGGCTATTTAACTACTTCCTCGTACATTTAATACTAGCATCATTGAGGGCCACTAGTTCAATGTGTTAGGCCTAATAAGGTTACAGGTTACACATGGTGGTCCAGATTAATCAACATGGTTCAAATCACGTTTCAATATATATATATATATATATATTTAGTTTTAGTGCAAAGCGTTTGTTATATAATTTCTCAAATATGCATTCTTGTGATCCTATGTGTCTTGATATTTTTTACTGATTAAAAAGTTTCTAATGCAAATAATGTATTTACTTTTTATAGAATTACAAAAAATTAATTCATGCTTATTTAGAATAATTAAAGCTACTTTTCCAAAATAGTAATTTGATGATAATATACTCAAACTAGCTTCTCATTTCAATTGGATTTTAAATTTTTCAGTATTTTATCATTTTGAAACCCTAATAATAAAATGTATAAAATTTTTAGTATAACAAATTGTAACAAATTCAGTATTTTATCGTTTTGAAACCCTAATAATAAAATGTATAAAATTTTTAGTATAACAAATTGTAACAAACAGGGCCATTACGTGGAGCAAAACCATTCATGTATCTGAGAGTGTTTCTGAAATAATTGTCTTTCCAAAATTGAGATGGAAAGTGGTGTCATCCACAAAATTAGGTTATGATATTTATCTTATATTTTTTGTGGTTATCATGTTGTTCTTATATATTATTAGGAAAGTAACTTAAATGATATTAAGTTTTAATTTCAATTAGAACAATTTAATTAATCAATTGATATAGAATTCTTATGTTATTTTTATATAAGGATTAAAATATCTCTTAAATATTTTTATTTATAAAATTTTTTACTTTTAAAAAAATAATTGATAATAACATATTATGTTAATTAATAGAGTAGTTAGTTGATAAAAATATTTTAATATTCAATTATAAATAATAGTTTCTAAAATTATGAAACATGATTTTTATTTAGTTATTTCGGTATACATTTCTTTTATCAGCATTATTTCAGTATATTTACATCCAAGTTATGTCCGATAAAATTGAACAATTTCACAGTGTAAAAATAGAGTTATATTTAACATCTGGTCAGAAAAAAGTTAGAAGGTATTCGCAATACTTCTATTAGTATTTGAGATTAATAACACACTTTAGAATCACAGAATTCTATCATATTTAGAAATC
>Ga0209700_105996_pt1 | contig 19597 bp, 11 predicted proteins | sample SiratroredBW_FD_187528 | JGI IMG/M metagenome (GOLD analysis project Ga0209700, IMG submission 187528) | Root nodule microbial communities of legume samples collected from California, USA - Siratro red BW (SPAdes) (version 2) | ecosystem: Host-associated > Plants > Roots > Nodule | place: USA...
TTTTTTTTTTTTTTTTTATATTTGTCTCTCCTTTTATCCCACATACCACATTTTGGAATATCGTTTTCATTAGAAAAAAGAACGAGAGGTAGGGCATTTGGTAGTTGATTACGTGAACGGAACGTGTCAATGGGTTGTGAATAAATGCAAAAGCAAGAGTTTGAAGATTTGAAGTTTCAACTTTCATCCATCCGCCAGCTGGATTTAGATAGAGATACAGAATCAAAGCAACAATTTAAAAATCATGGAATTCGTAGGTTTCATCTTCTATCCGTTGTGCCGAGTAAATAGCCATCTTGACTTCGCGTCACATGAAACTCGAAGGAACCATTTATTTTACAACCCAAATCCCCCAACAATACTATTTTAACTTAATAATTAAATATTTTTAAATATATAAACTGTATTTTAAATATATAATAAGTTTCTAAATTACAATATAATGTTATCGTTTACAACAATATATTTCCAAATTATTTAAATTCAATTTCGATATATGGATAAAATATTGTAAACTAAAAGAATTATATAGTCAGGAAAAGTTAAACACTACAAAGATAAAATAAAAAATTATATATAAAATTCAAAATTTTCGAAAGATAAATTGCTTTATTAACTCTGATGCTAGCACACGAAATGCAAAATTGAAAAGAACATTAACATTGAGAATACCTAACTATGAGAAGTAAGAGGATTTGAATCTTACCCTACAAATTATTTATAATAAAAGTATATTTTTTAATAAATTCAAATTCTTTTATTCCTCCAATCAATTATAAACTATTATATCTATGTTGCTTTAAATCTCAATTTTACTCTATATTTAGTTGAGAAAAATTAGTATTGAATTAAGCAATAAAGAAAATAATGTGGGGGGGCAAGTTGGTTGGTCCACTACCTAATAAACCAGCCCCGAGATTCTCATTCTAATTCTTATTCGCAGCGAGTGAGTGAAAAAAACAGTGACAGCCTCTAAACAAAACAACCAAATCCCGTGAAAGGAAGCAAGAAAGAAAGGCCCTTCGCCTAACTAACTCAACTCCAATGCCCATGGCATCCGATCTAAACGACGCCGTTTTCCCCGAAGAAGATATTGACGATGACGACGAAACTCAAGAGGACGAAGAGGAAGATGACGAAGACGACGACGTTTTAGACGATGACGAAACCGAACCCCCTCACTCCGTCCTCGCCGCCGTAACCCTCGCCGCCCCCGGTTCCGCCGTCTCCCAAACACTCGGCACCTCGTCAACTGCGATCGTTGTCGCCGATTCCTCCCCGAAGAGGCCGCGGACGGAGCAAATCGAGGAGAAAAAGGCGCTGGACGATTCGCGGAGATTGTTCCAGCGTCTGTGGACGGACGAGGACGAAATTGGGCTCCTGCAGGGGTTTCTGGACTACACAGCGCAGCGAGGATCCTCTCACCACAACGACACCGCTTTGTTCTACGACCAGATCAAGTCGAAGCTTCAACTCGGTTTCAACAAGAACCAGCTCGTCGAGAAGCTTCGAAGGCTGAAGAAGAAGTACCGCAACGTCCTCACCAAAATCAACGATGGCAAGGAATTCTCCTTCAAGAGCCCTCACGACAGAGCCACCTTCGAAATCTCGCAGAGGATCTGGAGCAACACCGCTCCAATCACCGGTCCCGTCGAGGACGACGACGAAATCAACCCTAACCATATTCCTAATCCTAACCCCAACCCTAATTTCGGCCACTCGGCGAAGACGCCGCTGTCGCGGAAGCGGTCGCGACCTCGATCGGAGAAGCGCGAGTTCAACGACGGGTCAGCGTTGAACAAGGATACTAATTGTATCGGCAATAGTAACAATAATAGTAATAAAGATAATGAAAATTGTAACCATAGGCATAGCTTACAGGGTTTGATTGAAAAGACGGTGAGGAGTTGCGTGTCGCCGGTGTTGAAGGAGTTGGTGAGTGGTGGCATGGGATTGGGAAGTGGTTTTGGTTTTGGGGGAAGAGGTTTTGGAGTTGGAGGAGGGTTTTCATTGAATCCCTTGCAAATGCCAATGGCATTGAATTTGGGCATTGGGGAAATGGTGATGGATGAGAAGTGGAAGAAGCAACAAATTTTGGAGCTGGAAGTATATTCCAAGCGTTTGGAATTGGTGCAGAATGAGATCAAGGTTGCTATCCAGGAGTTGCGATCAGCCGGTGGAGGATGACTCAAAATAAATCAAAGCTTTTAGGTTTTTACTTCCTATGGACAAGGGTTTCCACGCTACTTACTGATCCACCAATGTTTATAGGGTTGTTACACAGCTAGTAATTTATTTTTCTTTTTTTTTAATAGTTTAGATTTTTATTATTGCATACACCAGTTGTTTAATAAAGGTCTTGTTTTTCTTCTGTCTTCTGTAAAACTTTCTTCTACGCTTATTAATAATTTACATGTACAGATAGAGTGAGGGAATTGCCCGAAGACGAGCTCCCTTGTACTTTGATGTGCTGTGAAGTATGCAATTGCGAGTGAACTTTTTAACGAATGAGTTACTACTTTTGTTAAATTACATGAAGTCTTGTGGGGTTTGCGATTTCTGAGCTCTGGCACTATCCTCTTCAGCTATAAAAACTCACTGTCCTATAGCTTTGATTCTATAATTTTAATTGTTAAAATTATTAAATTAGAGAAGGGCCAGTTTAGAAAAGTTAGAAAGAATCAATTTCCACGTGATTATCGTATTCGAGAACCTTATCTTTCTCCTGATGTCACATCAGAGGGGTCATTTGTGTTTTTTGCTATATACTGGAACTGCTGAAAGTCGAAGCTTTGAGATTGCAATGAAGAGCAATTTCTGTTGTCAGCTTTCTTTTACCCTTTCTCCCGGGTAAAGTTATTGGCATTCCCTGTATAGTTATCACTATTTGCTTGTGGGCAAGTTGAAGTCTACATTCTGTCTTTCGATTATTTGGATTCTCTGGTCTTGGGAGAGAGGCTGGGAGGTTGAAAGAAATTCATTCAATTATCGGATATCTCTCTCTGTTTCTGCGTCGGTCCACCACGTGAGAACTGTGCCTGTATGAGAGAGACAACCATTAATTTAGTTCTTGAAGTGTTCTTATCTTATTTAAGAGTAATCCCTTAAGTATTAAAAAATGTTAAATAATCCTTAAAATATTGAATAACTTTTTAAATTTCTCCTTAAACGTTAAGTAAAATATACGAACCTTGACAAACATTCAAAGATTAGTTATATAGTTTTATTCAAAGGCTACTTGGAATGAGAATTTTGGGAGACCATATTGTGGCTTATTCAATATGTATTTTATCATATTTATAACCATTAAATCTTCAATTAACTATTATAATTTTACATTTTTATAACATGTACTCATTTTGAAGATTGTGTTGGTGAAATGTCTTTTAGAGACAACAGATATTTAACATTATATAAGACTCGAATTCATGGATCTATTTACTTTCTACTTCTAAGTTAACTTAAACTATAATATTGCATAAATAATTATTGTTGTAGGATACTGAAATATTGATTTACAACTTTTGTTAACCATAAATAATATCGAATTGATAGAGAAATAAAAGCTAAGAGATCATAATGTTGCCCAAAATATAAATGAAGAGTACTATACTGAAGTTTTAAGATGGTGAACCCCGACACATTCATAACGTGGCAGAAAATAAAAAATAGTCACCAAACCAGGAACATCACCCTTCCTGAATATTAGAATTAAATTATTGTATTTATGCCCCAATAATGAAAGAAGAATAGATGCTTACATACAGAGCAAGTTAGCAGTCAGCATAATCCTATAGGTAGGAGGAAAATATGCATAAGAGAAAAGTGCACCCCCTCGTTCAGTCCCTTGGACCTCTCATCAAATAAAGCCGACCAGAATTGGCAGAAAGTCACTGGAGCAGCTTCCTCCATGTAACAGTTTCTATATCTCATACAACATACAGATGCTGCTGGGCATGACAATCCCAGACAAATATCCTGCATTTCTTATCAAACGAATTAAATTATATTCACATCAGGTATGTATGCATATACAGGTTAATCGCTACGCAAAGCTAGTAGGCCCTACATAATTTTACATACAGCACAATAACATAGTTCCATACTATGGAACAAAGGAACACTTGTGCTAATTCCTAGCTGCAAATTGTGTTTAACAACTCGCAATCAGTTCCACAACAACCACTATTGCTTCCCAGATTCTGGTGCATCTAGCTGACGTATTTTAACTTGGTAAACCTTCTTGGTCTGCTTATCATGAATTGTTGGCCCCGATGCAGCTTCTTGATGCCTAGCAGGCATGCCATTCATAGGTTGTGGTTTAGTCATCCATTTTGGAGGTGGTATTGAAGGATCCGTGTTCTGCACTAACCGGGGTTGTAAATTGGTTATTGGTCTGGAACTTGGAAGCCTCAATGACCTAGGTCTCTCTCTTTCCTCCATCGTTAAAGCAGACAACTCAGTTTTCATATTGTGAAACTGTTCTTCACGCTGTAACCTGTCTCGTACCTTAAAATTCTGTCTGTCATTATGTCCACCATATTTTGGTGTAGTCATTACGCCATGGTGATTATGTTGTCCATTATAACCACTTGCGTTCTCACCATAATATTTTCCATATCCAGCTGATCGAAGCCTGTTCATTGTATGATGGACTGGAGGTTGCTCCAGCAATCCATGGGATCTGTTATTTGATTTAATGTTGAGGGTGTTCTTAACAAATCGATGAGCTGCTTCTCCCAGTTCAGATCCAGCTTTGGCTCCAGGTATTTGTGGCCTGTGGGATGCATCATATACAGAACGGTCAGGCAAGTCAAGTATCTCCAATAGAATAAATGACAGGTTTCATGCATCAAGAAAATTACATGCTCGGATTGAAAGTCACCGAGAACTTTTTAACTTCCACAACATTGAATTTTTCAGATATTCTAAGTATACTACTTTAAGAAAATACTGATAATTACTTCTCAAAATTTTGTAAATATAACTATATAAGACAATGAGCTGCAATTCCATACATCACCATTATGATTCAATGATTTGTTAACCTTTGTTCTCTTATCTTTCATTGATTCTCATAAAAGTTGAAAATTTTGATTCGCTTAAATGTTAAATGAAAAAGACCTGGAGGAGCGCTATTGAATGCACACTATTTATCCAGTGCTATGTTTTCATTCTTTTGAAATACGGACTTCACAGTCACACACTCACCCTATTTGGTAGCTATTCCATTGGCGGGCTCTGTTACATTTTTCAGAAATAGAGTATTCACAGTCTCTCACTCTCTGCGAGAGTTATTTTGCTATACAAGGGCTCAATTCTAACTATGCTAAAACATAAGCTTGCAATCAGTACGTGTAGTTCTCAAAGTTATTTCCTTAGGTCTTAAGACAATCTATTGTTCCCAACAAAAGACTACAAATAAAATGTAATTCTTATCCAATGTCCACACCACATTATGGGATTCTGCTCTTAGGACGAAATACCATTTAGAAGAAACATGCAAACAATTATGTATTACTTACTGGTTGTCATATATTCGCCTCTACATCGGTTGATAGTGAGACTCAATTGTTTTGTTTGAGTTGTGGTTAACTTGTTTTGTAAATTATTTGTTTAAAAGTATTGCATTCAGCACTATTGCATCCGTTATTGAATATTATGATACATTTCAAGCTATTTTTAATCATCTCTGAATGTTACAATTCAATATGATCTTCAGTTTATGATTCAAAAATTAGTTTGGAATTCAAGATTTGATAACCTTTGGAAAATTAAACTCAAACATCAGTTTGGCCAGCGCTGCTATTGTATGTTTACCCAGTCAGCAAGAACATGACATATATTGCACAAACCTGACATCCTCATGGAAACAGATTCTCACCTTTCTCTTGCTTGCAGTCGTTGACCAATATTGTCCTCATGCCACAGCACAGGAAAAGGTTTAATATCAGTGGCTTCTAATACCTGCAAACAGAAACAAAATGAATGTGAGATCTATATAATTGAACTGAGAAGGAAACAGCAGGCATTGTTGAATTTAGATGGGAAGATAGATAGAACAGAATATTTTAGACAGAATTTAGAGAATGAGAATGCTTTATTATTTAGTTAAATGTAGTAAACAGTTTATGTAAGATATGTATATAGCCTTATTGTGGAAACTATTCGCAAGGATAATCTTGAGGGAAATTCCTAGACACCAACCAAGGAACACTAAATGCAATTAAACATACGATAAATGAAGATGATATTTCCTAAGTACATTTACAATTATTATTTCAAACATGCGTCACCATCTAATTAAAAAGAATAAAAAACATAATAAAGGTCAAAGTATAGCTAACTCCCCAAACCAAGTTAATAGTTATTGACACGAGTAGTGGTTCTATGAGTATATAAATAAGCAACAGTTGAGTAGCTCCATCCTTCAGACGAACTGATTAACCTTTCAAGTCAGATGCTAATAGTAGTCAGTCAGAACACAAACCTTGTTGGGTATTGCTACACCATCTGGAAGTTTCGGGATATGATTGTGTCTTTGAGGGTTAAGAAATGTAATATTTCTGAAATACAAAAACACTAAACATGAGTTCTGTAGAGAAGATTAAATTATTTCATAGGTGTAGTAACAGAGGACAAAACTTACAAGACTTGGTTACATTCAACATCTTGCAATCCTCTGATGGGAGAAGATACAACAGAGCTGAAAACATTTCTTTCACATAACCAAAGATATCCATTCATCCCACCACTACTAACAAACAAGGATAACAAACAGGTATATGAGCCTATTAAATAGCCACCAGAATTCAAAATGATGAGTACCACTAGCATATTCACCAACCTAGCATTTGTGTCAATTGGCCGAACATATCTTTCATGTGGGGCTAATTGACTACAATCATGGTAATAAGATAAGATATGTGAAGCCAAAGCATATGCACGATTGACATATAGCAAATCAAGCATCACACTGTTCCGAAAGTGTTCTTCCTCCTGCATATAAGAAAACTGAAATTAAGCACTAAAGACACGAGAATCAGAAGCTTTCATGAATTCTTTTGCTGTAAAACATGGAAAACTCTGACAAAAAAAATTGTCAAAGCTATCTAGCTATTTTAAATATCTCTTAAAGTAAAGATCTAAAACAAAATCTTCCAGCAATTGAGTAGCAAAAACAGAACAGAAGAAGATTATTAACACTCAAAATTATCTAGTTAGAAATGGCTACAGTCAATCAATATTCGACAATTCCTACTTAAAGAGTTGCAGCTGCGTTTCCTACTGTGAGAATGCTGAACACACATTTTATGCAACTCTGATCTTATTTTAAACATAAAAAATTCAATTGAACTATGTAAGAAAATAAAGAATTATTTTATTGACATCAATCACACCAATTACATTCTCATTATCTCTAATTGTAATAAATAAATCCTTTAAAAAAGGAAATAAAGATATGCCGCGACGAATAGGAAGATTCTAAAGATATGTTTTCCTAATTTCTCTGGAATATTGAGAATATTCTTTATCTTAATAATCCGCTACTTACAACAAATTCCTAGTGGATTCAAGAAGAATCACAAGGTTTAATTTTACAGTATACTCTTTCATGCAATTCAACAACCAACAATTTCTATGAAACAAGTGTTCTTAGTCCATAATCATAAATATACAAATAATCCTCCTGCCCTTCCACACACACACATTCACTTAAAAGTTCCAAACCGTTAATGTATCTTCAATTTTTCTTGTGGCAGCAAGCAATTTCTTCTCATCAATAAATGGCAGCTTGGCAACACCCTGAAAAGCACCCACAGCAGTAGTTAAAAAACAACCTTAACTCCCACTTCATTCTAAAGCATTCCTAATTTGTAAACATGCTATAATACCTGCCATGCAAATCGTTTTCCGTTCATATCAATCTCAAAATCTGTCAAATAGATATCCATGTCATATCAGAAGAAGAAAATATGTTAGATTTAATAGAATTAATTATAAACAATTAATAGACAATTATCTCACCGGCAGGGTAAAAGTGAAAAATAGGAGATGAAGGATCAGTCATCAAATCTCTATATTTCTTAGGCAGTGCACTTGAACTGCAATAGAAAATAAATAAGTGAAACAGAAAGGATGATAGAATAGATTTAATTTAACCATAAGAGAAGGAAGAAACCTTGAAGCAGGTAGGGTGCCCATGAGCTGATCAAATGGTTTAAATGGCTCTCCAAGCAAGAAAGTTATTTCCTGATCAGCTAGATCTTTAAAATCAGAAGCAAAGGGAGCATAATGATAGGGGTAGTACCTGAAGAAATAATAAAATTAAATAGTATGAAGATTGAACTAGTCACGATGATAATTCAACTAAAATGAAGGAGCACTTCCGATGTTGACATCAAAGCCCAAGGACATGGTGAGAAGGATCAAGACCAAGGCTCAACATTTTAAGGAGACTAGGCTAATTATATGAATAGCATTCTTGGAGAGCTAAAATAAAATTATTAATATATCACTGACAGTTAGGATTTGAACACAGAATCACAAGTTTAGAATGTGCTCCCTTAACCATCGGGTAAAATCAGTTTACTGGCAAAACTAAATTTGTATTAAAACATTTTGGAATTCAGAAAATGGATGCAGATGATTTTGACAAACCAGTGAGAATATATCTCTGCTAGGGTTCTTCCTTGCATCTTGCAATTTTTTCAACAATTCATCAATTGTGGTGCTCATCCTTAGGCATATCAAATCTTGTTTGTGACAACTTACCTAGGTTTCTTTGTTTTGTTTTCAGTTCCTAACTTTTAAATTGATTCCAATCCCTAACCCCTAAGTTCTCAAATATTGTGTCAATTCTATTTGGAATCTTATCAACTTCTAGGAATTCAAGTCAATTCTATTAAAGCTCTCAAGAAGTGGAATTTAGCTTAACTCATTCTTACAAATCGGTTTGGTAAAGTGAGGTTTGCATCTATTTATAAACTATTGAAAGGTTTCATCTCTAGTCGATGTGGGATCTCTAACACACCCCCTCACGCCGAGACTGTTCAACTCAAGCGTGAGACTATATTGTTTAAAGGTGGTCCGATAGCGGCCCGATAGCGGGTGGCCCAAGAATCGTGCTAGGATAGGCTCTGATATCATCTCAAGAAGTGGAATTTAAGCCTAACTCAACCTTACAAACCGGCTTGGTAAAGTAAGATTTACACTCATTTATAAACTATTGAAATGCCTCATCTCTAGTTGATGTGGAATCTCCAACAAAAACAACTTAGCCTCATCAAGGCATTCAGTCTATGTCATGTTAAGTTGTTTCTCAACCCACAATTGTAAGTTCCTGCTAGCAAACAACATTGTGAGTATGACATAATTTAATAAAACTTGAAGTCGACAACTGTAGCATTGAAGTTAGCACATAAGGGAAAGAAGAACAGATGTGGAGTGTGAACGGATACATTCATCAAGTTACTCTCAACTAATCCAATACTATCAAGAAAAAAGGTAAAGATACATTATTTAACAGTGTTATCATGTTTGAAGTGCATACTTATATTCTTCAAATCATCTTAATGCAAACCCATTCATTACCCTAGGATTTCTTTAAGCAAATAATAATAACAATAATGATAAAACCTCTAGACAGACAGCTTTCTAGCTTTACAATAGGTCCAAGTAGTCGCCTTTGATTTTCTGAGAAACCAACAGTGGTGTTTTACACCAAAAAAACTTATTAGTTGTGACTAACTGTTAGAAGTATAAGTAACATCTAAAATTTTTATATTAGAATATTTTAGTATCTTAGATACTCTCTTCGGATCTATTCTTATTTTATATTTTTATTTGTTTCCTTATTTAAGTAAGATCTTTATAATTATAGAAATACCTTATTAGTATCAGATCTATTTGAATATGACTTATAGACCCATCATATCATGTATTTGTTGTCATCAGTTAATATAAAATGACTTTATTGTGTAGTCCACACATACAATTTTCATCATCTCTTTCATCTGTTTTCTCTCTTTCAACATGGCCTATGCAAAACCAACTGAAAGCCATATCAATGCTGTACCATTCTTCATGACCTGTTTTGTGACTATTATGCTACCGAGTTCCTCAAAACAAAAAAAAAGACGGAACTCTAATTAGTCAGTTCTTTCGTTGTATCTCTTATTTTTAAGACGAATGTCACTTTTCCACCGTGTCCTAATTTGGTTCCTTATTTAATTAAGATCTTTACAATTACAGGAATATCTTATTAGAATCAGATCTATTATTATATTGATATATAGACATATCGCATCATGTATCAGTTTATATAAAATGACTTTGTTGTGTAGTCCATACACACAGTTTTCATCATCTCTTTCATCTGTTTTCTCTCTTTCAACATGGCCTGTGTTTGGCAAAACTAATTGAAAGCTATATTAGAGCGGTACCATCCTCCATGACATGTTTTGTCACTATTCCTTTAGTGAGTTCCCCAAAGTAAAAAAATACAGCTATAATTAGTCACTTCTTTCGTCGGATCTCTTATTTCCAACATGAATGTCACTTTTCTACCGTGTCCTAATTTCATTTGCCACTAATACATAATTATTCTTAATTTGTGCCAAAGTGAAATATTTTTTTCAAAACAATTAAGTTTAATAAACTTTAGTTTGCTTGAGGAGGAGTGTTAGTATAAAAGAAACATATAAACATCTTAGAATGTTTTAGAGTATCTTAGATGCTAATCAAGACTTATTCTTCTTTTATATTTCGATTTGTTTCCTTATTTAATCAGGATCTTTCCAGGAACATCTAATTAGAATTACATTTACTAAAATGTGATTTATAAGCATATCATTTTATACATTTATTGTCATCAACTTGGATAAAATGGACTCTCTTGTGTAGCCCATGCACACATAGTTTTCAACATCACTTCCATCTATTTTTCTCTCTTTTATAAATTTAAACACACCAACTTGCCAAGTGAATCACAGAGAAAAATGATAAACAACAGTAACTTAAAACCTATAAATAAATAAAAAACTATCACTAACCACTTCCATGAGCTGACACCTTGATAATAATACCGGCAAATCCAACAAAGGCCTTCCACATATTTCAAGACCTAAAAGACAACTAAAACCATGAGCTGAATTCCAGTTCTAATATAAGAAATTAATGAGGATGAGAAGGATAATATTCACAAGAAAGCAAAATATTCAGAATCAATAAATCTCTATCTCTGTTAAGAATGCACATGATAGATTTTGCAATATATTTATCAAATAAGAAGTCATTCTTCGGGGGCAACATTGAATTTTGTTTACATCAGTATCAATAGATCTAAACCCATTTGAAGACAACATGCAGTTGGAGGGCATAAACAGACTAGGTTTCCTCCTTTGGAACACAGGTAGAGGGAACAGTATCACAAAGTTCAAGAATCAAGACCCTATAAGTATAGCCACATCCATTAAAAAGAAAAGGTAGAAATACGTTTGTATGCTTTCCCTTCTAAGTCAGAATGCATATAAATGGACACTGTCAGCATTTAAAAGATTAAATCACATGTGTGGGCATTAGATTTGAATATAAAAGCATATCCAAGAACTGCAAAATCTTTTACAAGATTAGTCTTATGTCAGACATAGACTTACAGTATCTTTCTTAATTTTATCAATCTCCTCAAGATTTGATACACCAAACTTTTCAGCATAATATCTTTCCTTGTATCCAGGATCCCCTAATTTAACCTGAAAAAATAAGAATCATTTAGTTCTAAAATTGATATGCATTTCTAATAAATTGCTCATTGGATTTGATGGGTCAAACATTGGCATAGCCTCGCTGTCACAGACATGCTACCCTTAGTGTTTCTTTGGGAACACCAGTAAAATTACTTTCCTGAAAAGCAATTTTGGTGGTGTTCCAAAACATGCTGTAGAAAATCAAAACATAAATACAGAAAATAATCTGGCAATATATCCTAATATTTAACCTTATCCACAAGCGAGGTTCGCGGTTGTCGAGGCATTTCTCCTCTTGCCCTAGCTCTAATCTCTTCATTATTTTCTGCAGCCTGTAAATACAATTACATACCAGAAAGCAGTAACATATAAAAGCATATTAAAAGAACATATAGCTAAGGAATATCAGTCCATGAAATTTGTTAGAAGGCAGACTACCAGTTGAATGCAAACTCGTTTCTGAAAGATTTGATCTTCATGAATAGCAATAAACTGGATAAATCGTTCCACTCTATCTAAGAAAACCTGTGAGGTATAAACAATTTCACATTGCAATACTCGTTGAAAATGAAGGAATTCCAGAGTGATAATTTAAGAGTTATATCCACTAAATGAAAATATAAGAAAGAATGCTTAAGAGATTAACGCATCTCCTAGTTGATTCATGTATTATAAGAGTCCTTACATAACAGATACACTATAAATATCTAAAAAGACTACACCAAGGTGACATATAGGTATTACTTAAGTTAAACCACCATAACAAGTTAACTTATTAAAACAAGTTAAATAATTCTAACACATACCCTTAAGTTTAAGCATGCAAATTGTATGTAATAAACCTAGAACATATAAATTGAATTCAAGGTCTTCTCAGGGACTTGGTGAAAATATTTGTAAGCTGATCCTAAGAGCTGACAAATCCGTGCAAATTTCCTTACACAATAACTTTTCTCAAATGAAATAACAATCAATTTCTCTGTGTTTGGTTCTTTCAAGAAATTCAGGATTGGAAGTACTGTGGATGGTTACTGGTAACAAGATACATTTTCATTTTTTGAATTTCACAAAATTTCAACTCTTAGAGGAATTATTTTATCCACACAATTTTATAAGTGATTATATTTTGGCACTAGATTGAATACCCACATTCAGTTTCTTGCTTTCCAAGAAATTATATTGTCTCCAACAAGAACACAATCCAATAATGAAACACCTGTCTACAGGAGATCCTGCCCAACAACATTACAATACCCATACATCCAAGTATTTCTCTTATCTTCATATAGCAGTATTTGTGCTAAAGCCTTTTTGAAGCATTTAAGGATGCAAATGATAACATGTTAGTGATTAAGACAAGAACTTGCACAAACTGACCAACCACTCCAACTGCAAAAACAAGTTAGGTCTAGTAATTGTAAGATAAATAAGTTTTCCAAAAAGTCTTCTATATCTTTCCAGGATTGAGAAAGGTTCACTTTGCTCTTTTATTTGGATTAATAGGACTATTCACAAGTCTACAATCAATCAAACCTATTTCCTTAAGGACATCTAAGGTAAATTTTCTCTGAGAAATTACAATACCTTCCTTTAATTGAACTACTTAAATACCCATAAAGTATCTAAAACATCCAAGATCTTTTGTCTAAAAGTGATTGCATAAAGGTTCTTTGGCTAAGAAATTTTAGTGGCCTCATTATATGTAATGACTGTGTCATCAAAATACACAAATGATACACGCATTTCTTATGACATACATGACAATAAAAGATTGAGCGATATGTCAAACCAAGCATGCAGAGATAGTTTAAAATCATAGAGAGATTGGTATATTTACAATCTAACACACCCTCCTCCTGAGCAACAAAGTTAGGAGGTTGCTCCATGTAGATTTCCTCTTCTAGATCACCATGAAAGAAGACATTCTTGATCACCATAAGGAAGACATTCTTGAATCAAGTATCCATGAACTTTGACTTTGGACGGTTTTAGAAATGGAAGTCGTTGACAAACCAGATTGAGCGGGAGGTTGTGCTTGGCTGCTCGATTTTAGTGGTAGATATTCATGATATTCTTCATCATAAAACCCATTTCAAACTTTTCAAATTTGGAGATATTGGTTGTCTTGTCAAGAAAGTCATGTAAAGAGAAGTCATTCTCTTGAGTATGGACTATTATATTAAAATAAGACCATTAAGAACACAATAGGACTACTTCTTCCTCCTCGATTGTCACAACCTCCCTTTCCGAAAGTAGACAACATGGAAGATGATTCAACAGAATCATGAAAATTTCTATTAGTAAGGATGGGAACACAAACCAGACGTGTTGTTAGACTTTCCATTGATGGAACCTCTTGACCAGTCGGGATTTGAACATGATTAAAATCTGGGATCATGACACGAAGGATGACAACCATATAGAACTTATCCAACTTCTTAATTTGTTCAACGAATCTACTTCTAAGTAACTGATTAGGCTTCAGTAATAAAGGAAGTTATGTCGTGATTTGTTTATTTAAGAGATGTCAACTTATGGGCAGAACTATAAAGGCATTGCATATCATTTGCAAAATTACTTTTAGCCTTTTCCAGAAAGAGTTACAAGTTTTGAATTCTCTAAAAGTTCCCAATATATTGGGTTTCACAAATTGCCACAACAAAGCACAGAGCTGAAAATCCATCTTCCACTATTCAACTTTGTCTAATGGTATTTTACTATCATTTTCTTCCAAGTGACCACAGAAACCTTGACCAAAAAACCAAAGCTCAACAAATGCATAGCAAGAGAGGTAATTTTTTCCATTAAGCTTCTCTAAAGCAATTGTGGGAGTCCAGGAAAAAGAGGTGGGAGGTTCTGAAGGCGTTTTGAAGAAGGAAGAAGGTAAAAAAGGGAATTTGAGAGGGACAAGTAGCTGCAACTTATGGGTTGAAACCATCAATGGTGGAAAACAAGAACCGAGGGTTGAAACATGGACAAGGGAGGCCAACAAACCCTATGGAGGCCGTGCAGCATTTGGCTTTCACGTGCCTAGTTGGGCGCACGAACATGGTGCATGTGGGGACAATTCAGCCTCCATTACTGGTTGGGTTGTCTATCACTCAACGAAAGAAACCAGATCCAATACTCACCAGAGAAAATGGCAGTGGCTGATGGAGACGTACAGCTGAAGACAGTGGCGGACAGCACAACATGGTGGCAGATGAGACGAAAATGACCAGGTGCTTGTTGGAGAAAAAGGACAGCAGTCAGCGGCTGACAGTGGCAAGTCGCGGTATTCTCACTGGACAATGACAGAGAGAGCAAAATTGACCCACTCTAATACAAACTTGAGAATAAAAAATGAGAAAGATTGCTCAAGAGATTAATGCATCTCTTAGCTTATTCATATATTTACAAGAGTCCTTACATTAGAGATACACAAAAAGATCTGAAAAGACTACACCTAGGTGAGAGATACGTATTACGTAAATAAGTTAAACTATCCTAACAAGTTAACCTATTCAAACATGTTAAACAATTCTAACATATCCAAGGCACAAAACAAGCAACTGACGTGAAGAGATATTGCTGGAGAAGACTTCATCATGCTGAAGAACAAATTATAACTGCGTAACATAATACAAAACAGAAAGATTATATAACTTAGTTTCATTACAGAGAAAATAAATTTACCTGGCCCGCATCAGTAAGATAACCACCTATGACAGAAAATTCCTTTCTATATACATGCATCAATAAATTTATGGCCCCCTGAAATAGTACAAAGTTTGTTAAAGATAATAATATTCTTAAATAGAAAGAGACAAATATTCAGAGGAACATAAGTCATAACCAAAGAATATTTGGAGCCCACACATCCCAAATATAGTAGTAATAAATGGAAATGCAATATTTTTTGTTTCCAGCTACAGCTCAGTGTAACATGGTGCATTTTGGATGCTTACCTCCCTGATCTCTAATGTTGGCATATGTGGAAGGAAATCATTGCCAGCAAAAAAGCATAGAAATACAAAATCGTCCACAACTCGTTCAAAGTCAATCTCAAATGGAGGGTTGGGTATCTCCAATTCAAATTGCAAATATTCACGCAGCACCCAGATGTTAAGAAACTGAAAATAATATGAATTACCTTAAAATTGAAAACAAACAGCATAGAAATATAAAAAATCAGATCAATATTACGGACTTCAATTCTCAAACCTGATATTTCTTCTTATGAATAGGGCTATCATCAGGAGTATCAAAGTCCTCAACTTGACAATCAGCTGCAAAATGCCCAACTTGGCCACACAAAAAACACTTATCCTGTTGACCAGGTAAAGTAACTACCTGTTCATGCATTAAGTAATCACTTGAGACAATCCATAGAGATCAATGAGCTAATAATATCATAAAAATTCATTGGAAACTAACCTCCCTCAATATTGAGAAGTGAACCTCATGTGTAGCTAAGGAGAGCATAATCAAATCAGCATCCTGGTTTAAGGATTGTATCATGCAAATATCAAGGAAAGGATAAAGATACCAAATGCAGATAAAATGAAAATTTAAAACAGGACAAAAACTCACCAACCCATACAAACAATGGCGAGTATTTGGATTGAAACCAGGAAGGTTGCGTTGTAACCGGATGTATTCCATTATTTTATGTTCTCCTTCACCAGGCGCATTTGAATCAGACAATATAACCTTCAAATAATTAATCACCCAATGCAGCCCCATAAATAAATATATAGAGACAAAGTATCCTGAAAACCAGATGTGTAAAGAAAAAAATATACGGGATTACTCCACAGAAAGGAATGATCCATCTTGAAGGTATCGAGAGACATAAAAAATTATTGGATAAGGCGTCAATTGCACCTTTGTATTCCGCCAACTAGGATTGTGGTTCAGTCTAGACTGTATATAATACTGGAGAGCCACTGACAGGGTTGCCATAAATTGAGTTCCAGGGGTAATGACATTAGAGTCTGAAGTCTCACGCTTGTCTTTAGAAGACAAAATGTTTGCCTCATCCTCAAATTCTTTCCTCAGCCTTTCCTCTTCAGCTTCCTATAAGGTCACATAAGCACAATAACTCAAACTTCATCACAAAAAATGTAGGAGTTCCTTGCATGCATGAGCAACATTAACATTCTTACAGCCTCAGCTGCGTCTTTTGCAGCTCGGAAGCGCCTAGAACGTTGCTGATTCATTTTGGCTCTTGGTGCAACACCATCTGCAAATTACAAAGGAAAGAATAGGCAAAAGCTGAAGCAGTAAGAAACAGATGAAATGAGAACTTGGGTTCAAAGTAAAAACAGAAGCCAGAAACTATCAGTTTGAAAATTACAGACACACAGAAAGGTTGTAGCTTCAGGAAAATTGAATACACCAATGTAAGCTTTTGATTTCCCAGTGTCAGTTTTAATGTGGGTTACGTTAAGGTAAACAAAGGTCTTGACCTTCGTCTTGCAGACTTACTTACTTACATTCTCGAACTCTTTAGCCTTTTCCTAAGTTAAATTATCCTATTCTAGCTTAGAACAGGAATAGCTTATTAGGACGTTCGGCTTTGTTGGGTCTATAGATATAGATAATCTTTCTACTATTAAATTACATTGAGTTTTTTTTTTTTTTATTCATAAAATGTGAAAATGAGTCAAAGGAGCACTGCATCCTAGAGCAATAATCTAGGTTTAGCAGGGGAGTACTTGCCAAGAGGAGAACACATGTGTCATGTGAGTCGAGTTCATTTTGCTAGAAAACGAAAATTACTAAGGAAGAAAAGAAGAGTACATCAAAAGGGATAAGACATCCTTATAGAAACGAAGGTATTAGAAACCAACAAAAATGAGAAAAAACATCATAAATGTATTGCACTCATACCAATTGCAAGGTATAGAAGCTTCCTTGGACGAACCAACGAATAGAGATGGTCAATGTAATCAAATACAGATTTAAACACATCATCATAGGTAGCAGGTGCCGGCTGCATTCCAAGATTTCACGTAAGTTCAGCAAAACCACTTAGCATCTCAAACAGAAACATAACATCACATCACTTCACTATACAGTAGCTAATTGAATTGAATTAAGAAAATCAGCACCAGAACTTCAAACGTGAAGTTTAAGCCGAAATTCGGAACTTCATATTCCAGGAGGAAATAAGAAAGGCTATGTACTAACCTTGCCATCGGGGTGAAAACAAGGGTGGATAATGCCGTTCATGTCCAAGTACAAGTTGTCGAATTCCATTCCGTTGGGGTTAGGTTTAGACGCATCGATAGGCAACGGAACGCCGTCGTCGCCGACTGCGGGTTCTTCCTCGATTACGTCGGCGATGGAGAGCGGGTAGCGATCGGCGAGCCACCGGTAAAACGCTGGCACTCCCATGAGGTTGGTTGGTTGGTTGGTTCGCAAACGACGGAAAGAGAGAAGAAAACTTTGGATCTGTGTCGTTCACACTGTTCTGTTCATCCGATCAGAGACACCTAAATTCGTTAGTCAAACCACCTGAGCTAAAATATGTTCTTAATCTCCTTTCTTTATTATTGAAATTTATTTTTACTTTGTTTTTTACACTGCAGTCAACTATAGTCACCTTTCATCTAATCTTCTCCCACTTGCATAATGCTCTTTAATTTCAATTTAATTCCTACTAAGTTCTTATTGAATTTCATATTACTCTATTCACAAAAAACAATATAGTTAGTTAGGTCGTACAAATTTGTCACACAAAAAAACATATATACATGCAAGGTAAGAGGAAAATAGTACCATTTACATCTTATGTTACTTTGTTTTTGTTTCATCGTCAAGAAGACTTACCTCTCTCAAATGTTTGATGAATAAGAGTAACAACAGAGAAGTGTCTGCTGAACTTTCTGGGAAAAATCATGCGTGGAATCTTTCAGAAAACATTGTAAATTTGAAACAATTAGGTTAAATCAATTTTCTCAAACCCTTCTTCATATTAGTTTCTAAAGGGTGAAAGCATAACTTGTCATTTGAGAATTAATTCCACCTCGAATCATTTTATTCTCTATCTCTTTACCTAATTGTATGATTCTTTCATCCATTTCTCTTTCTTTTTTCCTCATTTTCCTGCCTTTTACATTATTTTTTCGAAAAATGATATATTGACACCATTATTCATCTAACTCCCATTTGACGTGTCACATAGATCCCACCAGTGAAAGAGAGAATGCGTTTGTTTTTATTATATATGGAAGGATAATTTTGTTAAGGTGGTTAGACGTGTACATGTAAGTGGTTAGCTACATTCATAATTCTGACACCCATATTAAATCGTTCCCTGTCAATTCATCCAACCTTATCAAGGTGGTTAGTCGTGTACATTTAAGTGGTTAGCTACGTTCATAATTCCGACACCCATGTTAAATCATTGCATGTCAGTTCTTCTAACTTTATTAAGGTGGTTAGTCGTGTACATGTAAGTGGTTAACAACATTCATAATTTCGACACCCATATTAAATCACTGCATGTCAATTATTCCAACCTTATCCAGGTGGTTAGTGGTGTACATGTAAGTGGTTAGTTACGTTTATAATTCCGACACCCATATTAAATAATTGCACGTCAATTATTTCAACCTTATCAAGGTCATTAGTCGTGTACATGTAAGTGGTTAGCTACGTTCATAATTCCGACTCCCATATTAAATTACTTCATGTCAATTCTTCCAACCTTATCAAGGTGGTTAGTCGTATACATGTAAGTGGTTAGCTACGTTCACAATTTCGACACCAATATTAAATCACTGCTTGTCAATTCTTCCAACCTTATCAAGGTGGTTAGTCATGTACATATAAGTGATTAGCTACGTTCATAATTCTGACAC
>Ga0209700_105999_pt1 | contig 19591 bp, 4 predicted proteins | sample SiratroredBW_FD_187528 | JGI IMG/M metagenome (GOLD analysis project Ga0209700, IMG submission 187528) | Root nodule microbial communities of legume samples collected from California, USA - Siratro red BW (SPAdes) (version 2) | ecosystem: Host-associated > Plants > Roots > Nodule | place: USA...
AGCCCTCATGGTTTTGCTCTTGGGCACCTCCCAAAAGGCCTCTTACCAATGAAGACTACCCATGTGTATATAAACCCATGTCCAACCTCTTGTTTGAGTGATGTGGGACTTTGTTTGCACCCCAACAGATTTGCACTTCAGAAACAAATTGTGTAAGATCTAAATAACACATCTATTCCTATTTCAAGATTTCAAATTTAAAAAAACTTATTTTTGGTGCTTTTGGAGGATGGTAAGATCTCCACTACACTTCCATTTCGATTTCAAATTTCAAAATTCAAAAAGCATGTTTTTGGCATGTTGTGATGTTGTTTAGAGTTTCAAAGAGGACTTAAAATGCATTTATATGAAATAAACTATAACTATTTTGGGAAAAAAATTGATATTTTGGTGAAAGTTCTGAAATTTAAATATATTCATAGTTTAAAGTTGATCTACTTTGGGTAAAATATTGAACTTTAAACTTGTTAACACAAAGTATTATTCTTTTAAAGTATTATCATAATAAAATCTTGCACTATTTATATGTGGTTTTGTTGATGTTCTACTCTTCCATTACATATTACTTTTCTCCATTTTTGCCACCTGAGTACTCTCATTGCAATATGTCTAGATTGCAAATGCAAAATAAAATCCACTCCACAAACGAAATTAGTCCAAGGAGAACTAGTATGTCATCGCGAGGGTTATCCGACCTTTATGCGCCAAGTATTTTACTATAAATACAAGAGACTAAAGGACTCCAAAGAAGTAATAATGTAAAAAATTGTTATGGGTTAAGCATTGACGTTGCCCTTGCTTTGCTAATTTCCGGTTGAGTATCCATACAAGTAACCACTTTCGTTGTTTTGCAGTGAAAAATCAATAAAAGTTGTCTGAAATGTCACATGTTGAGAATCAATTATAAGGTCAGTCATGAAGTATATACAGAAAAACCTCTTCATATTTCTTAGTTTCTCTATCCAAGATGTGTTGAAGTTTTATTTAAATGACCTTGGATATATAGGTTGTCATTCCACTGAATATAATCAAGTGTGTGAACCAAGGTCAAAATGTTCAGAAGTCAACATAAAAGTACATAGAGATACAATTACAATTGACCATTTTTATTTTTGGTTTATAAGTGTCTTTTGAAATATCTGGAAACTTTGAAATATCTTGAGAGACTATTCTTTTAAGCTTAGTTGAGGAGAAAAAACCATTGTTGATGTTAAAGCTTTATGTTGAAGATTCCAAAGCATCTCAAACACTAAATAAAAAATGGTAATATTATTACTTAAGACAAGTCATTAATAAAGATAACTACATTATTTTATTAATTTTTTCTTTTTCTTATTTATTTTTTATTGAGTTTAGGATTTAAGGTTTATAATAATGTTAATTCAGCATCAACGAGTACAGAGAGTGGTGAGAGAAGTCAAAAAGGTGGGAGGCTAAGGTTTAGCATAATTTTTTCATAAAACGGCGAGGTAAGTTAGCTTCTGAAGCATTCTCCTTTTATTTTATTTTATTTTATTTGATGCATCTGGTTCAACCTGTTCCACACACATATAATTCGAACCTATACGCAAGTACAACGTTTGAATTAAAACCAAGTGGTGAAAGATCTAAAAAGTGAAAGGGACCAAAAAACAAATAAAAAATCGCACATGTTGAACTTTGTCTCCTTATCAATTCTAAACTGCATGTCTGCATGATATAGCAAAGGGGCATCTTTCACAGGTATATATTCTGCACAAAAAAAGCTCCAAAAAATCTATTAACCATTATTTAATTAATTTCAACCACACAGGCCAAAGTTTAGTATGGTCAAAACAAAAGGGGGATCAGCAACTGCTACTTGTTCATATTCATGCTGCATTGCTGCTTCACCAAGTATTTATACTTTGAGAAGCTAGGATTGTAGTTTGGTCATAGGGACTGGAATATGGATAGTTTATACAAAGTTGAGGCCACAGGTAATGTGAAGCCTGTACTGTTAATGATACTGCTCCAGACTCTATATGCAGTGGTGAATATCATGTTAAAGATGGTAGCAAAGGATGGAATGAGCTTAAGTGTTCTTGTTGCCTACCGGTTCATCTTTGCTTCTGCCTTCATTGTTCCCCTTGCTCTCATCATTGAAAGGTGTTTCTTTAATAAGTTTCCCCACTAAAGAGTTAGGAGATAAAAGCAGTTAGTTTCATTTCCCATGCACAAAACATAATTTCATGCAGTAAAAGCTAATGCACACACATTAAACATTAAGAAATTAATGTTAATTTGAATCTATCTACTTTTATTTTGGAATGTTTCACCAGGAAACATCTGCAATATGTTACTGGGCAAGTTCTATTCCAAGGTCTTCTTTGTGGGTTCTTTGGGTAAAATTTCTAATGCCCTAATTCATTTAATATAGAATTTAACCAAAATATGTAAGATAATGATTTAAAATTTTTCAGGGGATCCTTACTACAATTTCTTTACGTTAAATCGTTGGCGTTGACATCTGCAGTATATGTTTCAGCCATGTTGAATCTCATCCCTGGTGTCACCTACCTTATGTCTGTTACTCTCAGGTAGGCCCATGTAACTTTGCATATCAAGCAATAAACTTCTAAATAAGGATTTTCAGAAGAAAAATTAAAAAGAAATATATATATTTATTTTACAGACTATTAGGTGAATCTTATTATAATCAGAAATCAGCACAAATAACTATTATTCAACCGTATTCAAATTCTTTAATGTTTTTCAATGGTGATTTTTTATTTTCAAAAAATTTTAACCAATAGAAAAGTGTATGACTAGCATTTTTCCTAATCACCATTTTAACATTGAATAGCATTTGATCCAATGGTGGGGATTACATCCCCCCAACATTGAATAGCATTTGATCCAATGGTGGGATTACATCCCCCCATCCCTGCTCGATTATGCAGACTTGAGAAGTCAAATCTTGGAACAGCAGGTGGCATGGCCAAGTTGGTGGGAACTATTACAGGAATTGGTGGTGCCATGATCCTCACTTTCTACGAAGGAAAAAAGTTATGCCTCTGGTCAACAAATATTGACTTGTTAAACCATGCACCATCACGACATGGTACCCCCACAGGTTCTCTCTTGTGGGGCTGCGTAATAGCCTTTGGAGCCGCTTTGAGCTACTCGGTGTGGTTGATAATCCAGGTTCAACTCACACTTGCCTTCAATAACTTTCTCAAGATTTTACAAAAAGTGTGTTACAAACTACAATAGTATGATACTAATATAATTCTAAATATTTTGGAAAGTTATTTTTAGGATCAATAATCAAATGAGTCTGCACTCACCAAGAGGGTGTTTCTTAAAAACATTACCAAAACCTTTACATTTTCAAGACATTTTTCTCCAAATTTATACTACTTTTTTGCCTTAATTCACTCAGAAATTGAATTTTGTAAGATAATGCAGACAAAGATGAGCGAAAAGTTTCCGGGGCATTATTCAATTGCGGCTTTAACATCTTCAATGGCCTCAATCCAATCCGTTATATTTGCTCTTAGTACTGAGAGCGATTGGAGGCAGTGGAAAGTTGGTTGGAACTTTAGGCTTGCAACAGCAGCCTCTTCAGTAATTGATTGAATATTTGCTTTTGGTGCTTTCTAAATACTCTCCTTTGCCATGAGCAGCACACACATACAACCAAAATATTGCATGCTTAAAATGAGGTTTTGGTTGCTATATTTTTTGTTTTGAAGGGAATTTTGGCCGGTGCAGTGGGTTACGCCCTTCTAGCGTGGTGTGTGCGAAGGAAGGGACCACTATATGCTTCTGCTTTTATTCCTCTTATGCTGGTGATTGTGACCCTTTTGGAGCCATTGGTACTAGATGAGTGTCCCAGCATTGGAAGGTGTGAATTGAACAAACTAAATTAGCTATGTAGTTATATGTGAACCTTCAACTTCCTTTTCAAGTGTGAACGCATTATGGTTTGTTTATGTACTTTTGCAGTGTTACAGGATCAGTGTTAGTTGTGGGAGGATTGTACATGTTGTTGTGGGGAAAAAGCAAGGAAACACAGATGAAGCAGAATGAGGTGTCCTCAAAAGACTTTGTTCAATGTGAAGCAATACACGTTACCAACCGATCTTTGGCATGCAGCCAAAAGGATCAAGAAAAGAAGATTGTAGCAAGTGCTCCTTCTTATACACCATCAACTGTCAACCATTCCTAAGTGAAAATTCAACACCCACTAGGGTCAACCCAGTGGTAGAAATTTAGTAATTGGTGTGAGATTAATTTCAAACATTTGAGGTGGCAATTCATATGAGCAGTTTATGGGCATCAAATACATTTGTTGCATATTTTATTACTTTGTTTTATGGGAAAACCTTACATATATTCACATTTAAATGGGAATATATTTGTATATATTGTTTTTAGATGTCATCAAAAACTTTTGTACCCTTATCATGAGTTTGGAAATAAACCGACACGATTTGGCTCTCTCAATAACCGAGTATGGAGTGTTAAAGCCCTAACCTCAAAAAGGGTTAAATGGTAATTAGAAAACAACTATATCAATTTAAAGATAATTATAATGTAATTATAATGTTGGGCTTAAATGAAAAATATAATAATAGCTTAAATATGAAAAATATAATAATAGCTTAAATAAATAGTAGCACGGCCTTAACAACAATCTTATAAATAGTATTCACATACTGAATTGATCGTCGAAACATCTTTTGCAGGTCCTTCCTAACAGAAAAGGAAAAGGACGAATTGAGTAAGAAGACTGAGTTCAAGAAACAAGTTATAAAATCGAATAACATAATCCAAAATAAAAAATTAACGTATTCCAGAAGAGATTAGAAGAAGGAAGTGAGTCCCACATCCCTAAATCAACAATCCGTACTAGTGTTCAATAAACAATTTTAAAGAGAAGATAAAAGAAAAGTGCTTAGTATCTTGTTTTTGCATAAAAAGTTAAGGTAATTTACAAGGAATCCTAAGTGAATTGTTATAAGTTATGTATACACATGTGGATGTGATAAAGGATTTCAACATCAACATGAAAAATTATTCCAATTCATAATACTACAAAAAAAAAAAAAAACTATTTAGAAATTAATTTTAGCTATCAAATAAAATTATTGCTACTTGTGACCAAAATAATCACACAAAATTAGGTTTTGGTTTCCAAATAAGTACAAGATAAAAGTAATAATTGGATTTAGTGATCAATTAAGTCAAGATAATTAGTATCTAACATTAGTTACCAAGGTTTTAGTCACTTATACCATTAGATTTAAAATTAGTCTCTAACTTATAATTACATACCAGTTTAGAATCTAATGGTATAAGTGACTGAAATGTTGGTAGCTAATGTTAAATACCAATTATCTTGACTTAATTAGTCACTAAATCCAATTATTACTTTTATTTTGTACTTATTTAACAACCAAAACCTAATTTGATGATTATTTTGGTCACAATTAATAACCATTTTATTTGGTTGCTAAAAATTAGACTCTAAATAGATTTTTTTCATGTAGTGAAAGCTATCATTCTATGAAAATACAATTAAAGTAAAATATAAAAGATTCACTTACAATAGAAACTTACTCAGAGAAGAAATGCATATAAAATTTGAAAAATGAGATATGAAATCATTAAAAACGAAAAAATGTTCCCCTCAAACTTTCCACTTTATGCAAAGAAAGGTTGATTTTGTAACTAAATAAAATATAACAAAAATATTTGTTCTTTAATTTTAAAATAATAATAATAATTAACATATATATATATATATAATTAAGTTTATAATAAAATAAGAATATTAAAACAATTAATAAAGTAAAATAAATTTATATGTTTTACGTTAAATAAATTTAATAAAATTATAAAATAATAATAATAAACTATTAATAAACATTAAAAATTTAAAATATATTAATGATAAACTTATAAAATAATAATAAAATTAAAATAAATTTATAAAATAAATAATATTAAAAAATGATTTATTTTCAAATTTAATTTTTTTACGAATTATACCTAATTTTGTTTCATTTATTTAAAAAAATATTTTATTTACTACATCCATCATATGACTTAGAACTTTCATAATTTTTTTTATTTTTCATAATCTTTTCTTTAATCTAAACATATATATTTTTCACTCATTTATACCTCAAATTTTTTATTTTCTACTCAAATTCATCTTCAAATTCAAATACATCCTAAATATGCTACGTGGACTAATTACAACTACACGGTTAAAGAAAGTTAAAGGAAGTTGAAGGAAGGCTCAGTTGGCTTGTATTAGAGCTATGGAAATAGGTTCAAAAAGTTTTAACTTTTAAGACAAAGTCAGAAAGAGAAGGAAATATCGCAAGCTCCCCAATGCAGTTCATGTTTTAGAACGAAGATTCACTCATTTGGAAAAAAAATAGTTTTTAGGCTTTTTTTTTATCTTATTTCTAACATTTTTGTTTTAATATATAGTAACCTTTTTGGGTATACTTCAAGTTCTTAATGTAAGACTATAACAGTGAAGTTTTGAATGAAAGAGTAATTAAGTTTTCTTTTACAACATTCCTTAAAAAATAATTAATTCTGAACATGCCCATCATTAGAAGTGCTTATGCTTTAGAGGTTGGAGGTTACCTAATTAGGCACAATCACCACCCTAGGGTTTGTTCATAAATGCTATCAACGGCACTTCCAAATATCTCAGCTATCATTGTTAATATATGGGCGGAACAAAGATTCTTAACCACATTGATATCAAATTTAATCCAATTATGTGCAATCCTCTCTCCCCATAATAAATTATTTTGTATATTTATGACTGTTATACATTGTATTTTGTCTAAATAATGAACTACATTCGTGAATATTGTGATGTCATTTTAAAATGGACAGTCGAGATAGAACCCAATTTTGGATTAATTGAGTACTAATATGATTTATATGGAACTTATTAAATTTCATTCAGAACAAGAATATCAATATGATTATTATAAAAGAAAAACAACAAGAAGTAAATGGTATTATTAATATTTGTTCCAGGTAAAGAAATTATTAATATTTGTTCCAGGTAAAGAAAGAATGTTGAGAGGATGGGCAGAATTACTTACACAAGAAAAATATTTGTAAAATTAATTACGAGTCTTCAGTTGGTCTTTAAGGTTTGGTGTATTTTTTAAAGTCAAGCGTCTTTTCCTTCTCCACTTAGGGGAGAAGATACCTGTAAAGATATTTCGAAGATCAAGTCAATTTTTATCAAAGATGAGTGGTTAAATAAATAGAGAGAGGTGTCTCCTTATTTATAGAAATAGTATGTCAGTTTGTAGGTTCATTGATAGGTCCTTGATGATAAGCTCCATTAATGACATAAACTTGTGTTTAATCTTGCTAATCATGCTTATAAGCTCCCTTCATCGGATGAGGTGATAAACTTGGTTGGTTCATCCCTGTTCTAAATGACTGGACCTAGATTGAGGCCCACTCTGCTCAATCTTAACCCGGTCAATTCAACTCGATTTGGGTAGCTTGGGCTCACATAAGTTACCATGGGTTAGAACTCACTCGACTCAAGTTGGTTATAAGATAAATCAGCTTTATCTAAGCTCAAATCGACTCACTTAATTTAGGCTTTGGTCGATTTGACTCGACTTGGACACAATATAACAAAGCACGACTTAGGCCTGAATTGATTTGACTTGACTTTGGCCCAGACCCACTTGACTCAACCTGGGTCGAGTGGACTTGACCTGGGCCAAATTGACTCAGCTCAATTTGCGTTGAGTTGACTTTGCTCAACCTAAGCCTAGTCGACTTAAATCAACTCATGTCGAGTGAACTCTGTTCTACCAGCCCATGGTCGGCTTAGTTTGACTTGGCCCTGGGTTGATTTGGTAAGGATTGGGCCAGGGCTACTCAATTTGATCTGGGCTCGGGCTAACTCGAATCAACTTAGATCCAACAAATTTGACTCGATCTGGGTTTAGATTGACTAAACTTGACTCTGGCCTGAGTTGACTCGGGTTAACCTAGATTAGAGTTGGACTTGAACCTATACTAACTCTAATTAAAGTCAACTTGGGTCGATTTGACTCGACCTAGGCCTACGCCGACTCAACTCAATATGGGTCTAGGTTGAGTCAAGACTAAATTGACTTGACATAGGCCTGGGTTGACCCGACTTGACATGTCTCTTGGTCGACTCGTCTTAACTTAAGTTTTGGATAAATCAACTCGACCTTTTCTTGACTCAACTCGGCTCAACCTGATCTCGATCTGGTGCTACTTTACTTAAATATGATTTAATCTAGTATTTCATAACTTGAAAAGATAGAGACACGACTTGACTTTTTGAATTTTTAAAATTCAAAAAGTTATCCGATCCAAATCCAATTAAATAGATTGAATTTAAAAGTCAAAAGTATGGATTTGAATTTCACATAAATCTATATAGGCTTAAAGTAATATAAATTTAGATAATTATATATTGATTTTACAATATCGATTTTTTTTAGATAATTATAGATTAGATTTGAAAGTTTGAATTTTTTTTTATCAAATTTATCTTTTGGATTTGTGATATTCTAATGTAGACTTAACTCACATCTCATCTAAGTGCTACAAGTACCCGTGTAATAAAGAGTTAATCGGTAAGGGATGTAGGGTAGGACTCAATCTACTACACAAAATTAAATATCCAACAGAGGAGTTAATTGGTGAGGGATGTAGGGTGAGACTCAAAATCTACAACACAAAATCAAATATCCAAGCACATATGAAATCATATGGAGTGGAACCAGGCTAGCTAGGCTTTTATTTTAATATGACTGAGGGATCAAGGAGTCACAAGGAAATAAAAGAGGCAGTCCAACCAGCATAGGAGGATGTTGGTGAGGGTGGATTATGATTATAATTTTAGATCTATTTTCAGAGACTAGAAATAAAATATCATTTATTTGAAGTGAGTGTTAAGGGAAAACCATGAGTAGAACAATGAATTAGATATATAAAAACTATGGTTGTTATGGTTGAATTGACCAGTACAAAAATTGTTAGGAACAAATAAATCTTCTAGACAGGTTGTACTATCATAAAAGATCTTGGTAACTATCTAGGCACAACCAAGAATGCAACACCAATATAACTAACATAGTGTAAGCAAAATATGGCGGGATGGAAATATTTTATCAACAGGGTTGGACTAAGTGAGAATAACATAGGTGATGGATGATCCCAGCACTAAAGCATCATAAGAAATATGTTGTTTTTTAGTGCAAAATTTTTGGTGTCTTGTATATGAAACATGGTGTCTTTGTATTAGTACAACGTTGAGCAAAACAAAAAGATAAACTATAAAATTAGGAAAAATAGACAATAGGATTTCTTCACCAAAAATATCATAATCTTCCAGCTTAAGCACACTACCCTTCAACTTTCAATAGCTAAATTTCTTCATATTTTCCTTCATCGCATAGCAATATTATCAATATACATACACTTACATGTTCTTAGTCCTATTAGGTTTTTCACACATAAAGTCTTACCTCTTAGCTCCTTCGTTTCAACATTCTTTGATTCTTGGTTATGTTATAGCCAATTTCATCCCATATCAACAAAAGGTCAATAATAATCTCCATCAAACATAATAATAGGATTTATTAAGCACCTATGATGCACCTCACTCCTTATTCAAATCTTGTTCACCAACCTCAATCAATTCTTCTCTTTCTTTTTTTACTTACTCGCAGCTAAAAGGTCATGCATAATAATTTTTTACTTTTATACTTTTTCACTTAAAAAATTCCTCCATACCTTCAAATCTAATTTTGTGAAAATAAAGTTTCCCTCAAAAACCATGAAACTTCGTCCAATAATTCAAAGGATTTTCACACCATCCAATTAAGACAAGTAATTCAGATCCCTTCTCTGCTCTCCAAAATTGAAAAGATTATAGTTAACCAAAGGTTCCCACAATTTTTTCCCATTCTAGAAATTTTCTAAACGTACCAAATTACAAAAGAAAAAAAAAATGAAAATGTTCTCTATCTATGCTTTATCAATCCTTCATATTGATTGATTTCATCCACCAACACACCAACCAAGAGAGAGCACTTCCGCAAGGAGAAGTGCACGAGCGTCACGTGACCACTTTGAAACAAAACCTTTTAAATATTTATTTATCCACACAACTACTGATTTATAAAATATGTCTCGCAATAAAGTACTGTCACTAATAATTTATTTATCAGAAAACACTGGAATTTATTACTCTTCACAATGCTAAACACTAAAATTACCCCATGCATGTGCAAAACCATTAACAAACGTTTGAAATACCCAATAGGGTGTAGTGGAAAACCAAACCGTCAAGTTAATTAACACCATTCCATATAGATTCATCAAGAAAAAATTAAAACAAGGGGCAACAAAACCACGTAGTTTATGGTTTAGGATATTAACAAGTTTCACTAAAAAAACTGCAAAAGGTTTTTTTTTTTTTAAACAAATCAAATTAACCCAGGTTTCGTATTCCTTTCTACATCCACACAAAAGGTCAAAAAACTGTGCATCGTTGCAGTTTTTCTTTTTCTTGAAACTTTATCTTCAATAAACCACCGTAACCAGCCCCTGGTATTCCCAACTTTCCGACCCATTAAATCTAATAAAAAAACACCTACTTCACAAACAAACGCAGACAAAGAAACTAACCCAGAAAGATTAAGAAAAAGAAAACAATTAAAAGACAAGAACTGAATTGAGGTTGGACTTGAATCAACAGAGTTTCTACGATCTGATATGTGATATAAGCAAATGGAAGGACAATTAAATGTACAAACAGCAAAAGGCACAGTGTACATGTTCCATTCTATTACGGATTGAAATTAAAACCCACAACACGAAATCTATCCAAGATTGGTTTCACGAATTCGTCAATTGAAACGTGAATTGGAGCGAATCCATTGGCCGTTGATCCAATCCTGGTGAACCCTAATTGCGGAGGCGGGGTAGAGGATCTCCTCGTGAGTGGTGGTAAAGTATACATAGTAGTGGTCGTCGTCGACCTTGCCGGTGATCTCGCCGGCCCACCAGCCGTCGTTGTCGAAGGCGTCGACGCGCTGGTAGAGCGCGAAGGAGGAGGAGGCGGCGATGCGCGGCGGCTTAGGGCGGAGCTCTTTGGGGAAGACGGTGGCCGTGAGCGGCTGGGACTCGTCGTCTTCGAGCAGCGTGTCGTAGCGTACGACATAGAGGCCGGTGTCGAGAGCCGAGACGACGGTGGCGCGGTAGTAGGAGCCGAAGAAGCCCTCCTCGTTGCTACACACCTCCACCTTGTCGCCGGGGCGAAAATTCACCTTCTTCCGCGGTGGACGCATTGAAGAAGAAAATGGTTCTTGAAAGTGTGTTTGGTGGTTGAACCCTGATGCCAAAAACAGAGAGTGTTGTTTCTGTGGGGGTTATCTCTTCGTATATTGTTCTTCTTCTTATATATGGTTTTTTTTTTTTTTTTGTATGGACTTATTATTATGCTAATCTATAATTTTTTTATAAGATAAGATTAATCACAATTATAGCACATTGTATATAGATATATGGTATGTTTAACGAGTAAATAATAGAGAAAACTACTTTAAATTGAAAGTTATTCCTCTTAATCTAAAGAGCGAGAGATATAAGATTTGGTTTTCAAAATATTTAAGTATCTAAATTTCTATCAATATTTTTTGTTATATTTTTCATTATTTCGGATTCGTCACCACTAGACCAATATAAATATATTTAATTTCATTTCATTTCATTTGTTTGTTTTTTCAACATTTACTTTATTAAAATTTTTTCTATTTTGATTAAGACTAATCTTTAGATACAAACTTAAATTTTTAAATAAGACATATTTTAATAGAAAAAAAGGTAAATTTCTTAGATTACTTTTGAACTTATATACGTAATTCAACATAAACAATGCGATATTTGGGTTGATAAAGAACAGCAATTTTTGTAATAAAATTAATGTGGATTGGTTTATAGTTATTTTCTACTGCAGTACTTATCGGACGATTGATTAAATTGTTTTGTATCATTTTAAATATGTTTTGATTAATTTTTCTAATTTACTAATTAGGACGGAGTTTTTAAAATAATTGTTAATATATTAACTAATAGAAGTTATTCTGAAATAAATTCTACTTTTATATATTCAAGTAATCAAAATTATTATATATATATATATATATATATATGATTAATTATAAAGTGATAAAATTTTACTATATATATAGTTGAATCTTTTACATCTTACAAGAAAAAAAACGTTGTCAAGAACACGTGTTGATTATTTTTACATCTTAAAAGTGATAACATATTTATTTATTTCCATGATAAATAATCATATAATGTAAACCTAAATATTCGTCTATGATAATAACAATTCAGGACACGTGTATCCATCAGAAAGTTTTTCAGAAAATCAAAATAGAAAATTGTGAAACAAGGTAACAGTAACACGTGTTTGTTTTTGGTGTTAAATCGTGGTTCTTCTAACCGAAGTAGATATTCAATAAAATCACATTATTTTTTTTATATCAATTTGTTATAATATTATGTTACAGATAATTTTTTTTATTACTTTTAGAACTTTTTATAATTAGATGCTATGATTTAATGAGTGTAAGATAATATTCAAGTTCTAAACAATAAATAAGAGATAATTATACAACAAATTTACCAAAAAGATATAATCATAATTTATTTTATAACACTTCGTGTGATATTTAAATTTTTTTTATTTCGGTGATTTTAGATTGGTTAATTTTGACTTAATTTGAATTTGATTTTTTTTCAACTCAATTATTTAGAGTCATTCTATAATTTATTTTCAAACTAATATAGTCAACTCATTTTTTAACCAATACAAGATCATCAGTCCCTTCCTTAACTTTAAACATGGTAGCATGTTATTTTTTATGAGCATTCGTTTTTGGGATAAGTGTTTGACATTTTATTTAAGTTAAACACTAAATTAATGTCAGTTTTATAACAAAAACATCAAAAGTAAGAATATTTTGATTTTTCAAATTATGGAGGTACAAGAAAAAAAAGTATGGAGATGTAGGAAGAATCACTTTATTTTTTTTTTTTTTACATCTCAACCCAACTTCGACCTTGGACCTTGGCTCTTCAACTCAAAGACGACTTCTTTCTTCACGGAAAATTAAACTCTCAAAATATTCATGTGAAAAAGATTTTATTGTACTTATGAAATTAATGTATAGGTTTTTGACGGGTGAAAATGGAAATGTGTGATTGGAGTTGGGGTTGATATGGGTTGTATTTTGACATTAGGAATGTGTAATCTGGAAAATCATCGAATTGTAGAATCCTAAAGATTAGCATAATTTGGAATAGGATTTTGACTTTCGGATTAGGTGAATCTGGAATAAGAAAATTTATTTCAAAATATATTTCTTAAAATTCAAACCGTAAGGTAAATGTGTATTATGGAAAAGGTGAATCCAGAAGCTAGGTTTTGTATTTAGGAAATCAAAAATGTATTTTGGAAAAGTATGTTCCGAAAGTCAAAAATATATTTCGAAAGCAATTTTCGTTCTAAAGTATTTTGGATTTAACAATCTAAAAGCTAATTCTAAATTTGGAAGAAGCTTCCAGATTGTAAAATTGGAAATGTATGTAGAAAACAAGAATCGTTTCTGAAACAATGTGTAACCAAAATCCCCTTCCCCGCCTTCTTCGCCTCCACTTTCCATTAAAAAAACATACACATACCCTCACAGGCGACGAAAACAATGTATCACGATTCTTCTTTAAGTTAGTGCATTCCTTACTCTCAACGGCGGCACAAACGTGAAATCGAAATGACAACACATTTACAAAATGGAAGTGTAAGGCAAAATGGGGCATTAAAGGTATTTTACATCTTTTTGTTAAAGGACAATTTCATCCATTCACAATGTCTGTAAGTGTAGAAAGAAGCAAAGGAGGTGCAGGAAGAAGCCGTCCAACTCAAATTTCTATCTACACACGCCCACTCCAATGTCTACCCATATACCCAAGACAATTTTTCATCCACTCAACTTTATAGATGGTTAACAATCCATCATTAATGTATAGTTAATATATAGTCAATTGTCAATTGTCTTTTTACTATTTCATCTTCACGAAATTTTCTAAATTTATTGAAGAGATACTTCTTTTCTATGTCACTTCTCAACTTTTTTAGATCTACCACTTTATTTTTGCACAAGATGATTTAAACTTTTTAAATACATCAAATACTTTAGTTTTTTTTTTTTTTCATAAAAGAAACACATGTAATGAGTAAAGTCATTAATAATTCATTAGACCTTCTTCTTAATATTTAATAGTCCAAACATCATATTCTTTTTGAGAAAGTAACATATCACTATAATTGAAGTGTCCTAGCCTCCTATATCATAGACAATAGTCATTTCATTTTCTTTATTTGTCATTTTCATTGTAACAATAATTTTACTTTTTGAATTAAAAATTTTGAACTCCCACAAATGAAAAGAATAATTAATTGTGTTCCAAAAGTTGTCCAATACTCAATAAATTTGTTTCTTTATATCCAGTCATATGATTAATATCTTTTGACAAGCAAAGAACAAGTTGTCTTCACCATGTTATGCTTCTACTTCAACAAATGAATTATGTTGTTGATTGTCAAAGTGACAATCCTTTTGAACATGCCAAACTGTCCACAACTATAACATTGTAACTTGTCTTTATTCCAACAAAATTTTTTCTTTATAATTGTTCTTCTTACAGATCCCACACCATTTGTTTGATCCTCCATTATTTCCTTTTTTCACCATAATAATATCCTCTTTCGTGTGAGTTTCTTCCTCTTCCTCTGCCTAATCTACCACCTCTAAAAAACTCACAAGTATTTGTTGATTTGTCTTTTTGAGATGACACTTTCAAATTACTTCTCAAAATGATGTAAAAATCTTTGTTTGTAAGATCTAAATAATCCCATCAACCCTTGAAAAATCATGATTGACAATTCCTTAGTTTCTTCTATAACAACCACCATATCATCAAATTATTCTGTAAATTAATAAGAATTTTATTCTCAATTCTTATACATTGTTGAATATTCTTCATCAATGCATATTAAATGTCTACAATTTCTTTTGAAAACTTTCCATTTAAACACTTTGAACATTAGGATGAGAATTGTTGATTGTGTTCTTATTCACAAATTTTGTTCTTTTATTCATCCTTTCTCTGGTAGTCATTTGAATGTTGTATGCTTCATAAGTTTTTTCATCACTTGAGCATAAGCATCTTCATCCTTCTCTCGGTTAATTTGGAAACATTTGCATTGTTCCTTCAGTGAAAATATTATTTTCAATAATGATAATCAATCAAATTCAATCAGAATTAATTTTGTTTGATGTACAAATTACATCTAAGATGAACAAATAAAAATTATATGAAACTTTCTTATCTTAGAACTTTGATCATTAATTTATTTCAAAAACCTTTTAAATTTTGCATGATATTACATGTTGAAGCAATTTAGATTTAAATATATTTTAATAAACTCATAAATCACATCTTTGAAATTCTAATGATATATGTAAGCACAAAGTTTAGAGATACTCACCAAGATGATAGATCTGTCTATCATAAAAAAATTGTTTCGCCTGATATACTCTTGATTATTCCATCTGTCTTGCGTGTTGATTTGTCCATCTGACGCTCTTTGTGGAATTTGCATCTTTTGATGCTTTTGTCTAGTTATGACTTCACACAATTTCTTCATCCATTTGATTTTGGTCATCTAACCCGTGAGTCAACATTGGTCCTTACACTCCAACTTATCATCTCATGCATTAATTCTTGTACGATTCCTCTATTCAATGTATCAGCGTATCATATGATACATTGATTCTTGGGCAATCATCTTTCTGAGCTATACTACATGTTTTTTTTTTCTATTTACCATTATAGTATTTATTATCATCAAAACTTATGATCTCCTCGGAGGGATGATTTTGTCTAGTGCTTAGCATCAAGTATTCTTACAAATCTTTTGTATTTAATATACAAGTGTAAACTTTAAAAGAGATATTTGACCTTGCTTCTAAAAGGACATTTGAGCCCAAATTTACAAAAGTGGTAAAACTTATCTGAATACATTATTAAAGAATCTTAATCATGTACATTAAACTAATCATTACATTGCTTGAAGACACGTTAATGATTACACTGAATGTTATTAATATCATGATTACACAAAGTTAACTTCCTCATTTTTGTATTAGCACATGTGGAAGATCTCATTAGTTAGGATGATACGTGAAGTAGTCACAATCTTCATATGCACTTTGAAAGTGACGTGAAGAAAGTTACAAATTTTTACACATAAGACTTTGTATCCTTTGGTTGCCCTTAGAAAGGATTTTAAAATCTTCATGAACTCTAGTTCATTCATTTCAAGTGTGAAGATTACATGGAAGAACCTTTTTATTATGTAAGGAGGGGGGAGGAGAGAAGTCATATGCAACCTTGTTGGAAGTGACATATGACCTCCAATGAAAGTGAGGTGTGAAGAAAGTTATAACTTCTTTATGATGAGATGGTTAGGTGCATGAACTTGATTGAGTGATTTAATGTATATTCTCACTTGTTTTTCACCTTTTATAAATTTTTAGAAATTTTTATAAAATCCTATATAAAAATTATTAAAATATTCTAAAAACTTCTAGAAAGTAACAAATTATGATGCCTCTTAATTTTCTCTTCAAGTTCTTTCATATTTCTCTTATAAATCTTCCTTTAAAATTTTTTTCTTATTTCTTATTCCTTCTTTTTATTCAGTCATATTCCTTTTAAAGACTTTTTAGTAGCTTCTCCACCCTTAAAGCTCTTATTTTCGTCTTGAATTGCTTATTCTGCTTTCACGATCACATCATCTACCCCATATTGAAAAAATGTGTCTATAAATTTGAAAGATAAGCATTAAAATGAGAGAAATAACTTCAATTGAAACTAGGACTCACAATATAATATTACAAAGTTTATTTTATATGCATTCTTATTTATCCTCCATAGGATTAGGAAAAGACTATTTTTTCGATATTAGACTTTAGACTTTCTCATATTAAGAAATTTATCCTTCTCAAATGTAGCCCCATGCAATCTTGTGGATGAAAGATGAATTATTTCCTCCCTTTGTTGGTGGAATTTTCAAATTGGGATACTTTCTTTAGTTCTTTTTAGTTCATTTTGAACCTGAGCATTCAAATCCTCCACTAATTTTGCTTTTCATAGCTCCATTATTACACATCTTAACTTCATAAGAAGAAAAGGTAGTAAATCAAAAGGAGTAATAAATCAAAAGAATTAGTAAATCAAAAGAAGTCAGATATATAAACAATATTATAGGTGAGTAAGAAGTTTTATTTTAGATGACTCTACTAGAAAACTCTACATGTGGAATAAAATCTTTTCACTCTCTTTAGATTTTTAGAAATTATACAACAAAGTAGTTGAGATAAAGTCTTACTAATCACTTTGGTCTAACCATTAGTTTAGGAATACAAATATTTGAGAAAAGAAGTTTAATACCCTATTTTCCCTAAAATATCTTCTAAGAATTACAAGAACTTAATAGATGTATAAAACACCATATCCGTACAATCTTACTTTAGCAAGTAAATTAAGCATAACCTATTACGTGACAGGACATAAAATTACTCATTTTAAAAATATGTAATCTATCACAAATATAGAATCATGACCTGACCTTCGTAAACCAAGTAAAAAGAAAATCCATTGAAATATCATACTAACATGTGAAATGGAACCCATAAGTCATAACTCTAAATTCGGCACTTCTTATGTACAATGGAATTTTCACGAAACCTTTGAACTTCTTTGTTCAAAAGTGGCCAAAATGTTCAATTATAACATTTTGAGCTTTCAAAGTTCCAAAATTCCGCATTAGATATTCATGATGAGCTTCTTCAATAAATAGTCCTCTTAGGCTTTGTTTGGATTGGGGAGAGAATTTGAGAGAGTGAATTTGAGTTGATTTAATATGAAAGTGTGTGAAGAGTTAGATTGTTTGGATTAAAATAAATATGGTAAGATTTGAGTGAAAAGTTGGTGAAAATTTGTGAATAATGTGATAGATAGGATAGATATTTTAATATTTTTTAATATATAAAATTATAAAATTAAAGATTTATCCTTATGATTAAAAATAATTAAAAATAAAATATAATTTATTGATTTGATGTAATTGATAATTTATTTTAAAAAAATTAATACATATTTAATTAATTCTTTTATAATTGATTATGTTTGTAAAAATTTAATATTATATATGTTAAATTAAGGTTAGTTATGTCTTTTTTTAATTGTTGACATAGCTTTTTGTGTGTTTCTTCACTTATCAAGGAAATTAAAATTTTAGCTTTTTATTTTGTTTGGACACTTGCAATTTGTCTTGTGGCAGCCGAGATCAATACGGGACGATCACAAAATTTATTTTTTAAAATATTTAAATTGATAATGGAGTCGCCACTATAACTTATTATAGAAAAATTATAGAAAAACCAAAAAAATAAAAATGTGTACCAGATTCAAGATTCGAGAGTCGGTTACCTGTGGGGAAGATATTAAAAATAGTAATTACAGCAAATAAGAATAAATATATATTTACAAAAAAATACAGACTACGAATGAACAATAAGCAAACAAAATAATAACAAAAACAAATTTTTATTTTTTATTTTTTTAACCCAACAAGGATGGATCTTGGTCCTACGTATTTCCAAAGGAAAATCAAGAATCACATAGTTCTAATTTAAATATTTATATTTTTTATTTGTGGACCCGACAAGGATGGACCTTGTTCCTACGTATTCCTATCCGTGATAGAAAATCAGGGTTCACGTAGTTCTAATTTAAGAAATTTTAAGAAATTTGTTTGATTATGTTTGATATATATCTTTGAAATTTTTATATATTTTTTTAGTTTTTTATGAGCTATTTTATATTTTTTAAAGATGTTTTGTTAAACTGTTTTTTAGTTTTTTAGAAAATGTCTTATTTTATTATTTTTAGAAATCTTTATATTTTTTTGAATTGAGAATTCCTGGTGGATTGGATTTTCTAGGAATAATATCTGGATTAGCATTTGGTGGGAAATATCTGGATTTCGATTTTGATTTCTGGTTCCAGTGTGGTTCGGGATGATTGGGTTGGTTCTAGTGTGGTTCGGGATGATTGGGTTGCAATTAATCTTGGGTTTTGACTCTGCATTGGTTTCTAATTCAGATGATTTGAGATTTGCAGGTTATATTTTTTTATGTATGAATTTCTATTTTTTTATTAAGGGTTTCGAGGTATTCGAAATGTTGGTTTGGCATTCCTAAGGTATTTTCCTAATACTGAATTCAAAGATTGATCAAAATCGGTTTTGTTTTTGGTTTCTAAAAGGGTTATTTGGTTGATGAGGATGAGACCGTGCCAACAACAGCGACTTTCTAGATAATTTTTTAATCATAATTTTTAATTCCACTTGAAGATCTAGCTTTTTTTTTTTTTTTTC
>Ga0209700_106000_pt1 | contig 19589 bp, 10 predicted proteins | sample SiratroredBW_FD_187528 | JGI IMG/M metagenome (GOLD analysis project Ga0209700, IMG submission 187528) | Root nodule microbial communities of legume samples collected from California, USA - Siratro red BW (SPAdes) (version 2) | ecosystem: Host-associated > Plants > Roots > Nodule | place: USA...
AAGGTCAATGAACATTCTTTCCCTATTTCTTATCATATGCCTGTTTTTTCACCTTTGTATTAGAACTCATATCTGAAGGTTTTTCTGCATTTCTAATTAGGATCTACATACAAGAAACAAATATTTCGGTAAAATAATTTTATAGAAGACTATCTTCTGACAGTAAATGTTGGTCATTGATTGGGTTAGAATCTGATTTGGCTTTCAATATTTAGAACAATCTGGAGAACTTAATTTTACAGGTTGTTCTGTGTTGTGTGTTTAGAATTTGTTTTGTATTTCCATCTGGTGTCTTTACTTGTTGCTCTGAGAAATTTGTGATTCTGGTTTGGTTTTAGTGGTATTTATGCAGTTTGGTGTGTGTTGCAGGTGATCAAGTGAATCAGAGCCTGCTTATCCATGTAGCAGATCAATGGAATTTGACTTGTGAATCAGAGCCTGCTTATCCATGTAACAGATCAATGGAATTTGACTTGTGTAAGCTTGGAAACCTCTCTCTTCACATAGTGATTTGAGTGAGATCCTTGGTATATCACACATGCTTCACTTTGAAGTGTTTTAAATACACTATTTGATAGTGATACATTGTCATTGGTTGAATAGTTGTTAAAGTTGTTTAGCTTATTTGAATAGGTAATTTGTCAGAATACTTTAATTTATTTATAACACCTATCTATCTCTTACTTAGGTGTAGTCTTTTCAGATCTTTTTTGTGCACATTTCTAAAGTAAGTACTTTTTTATAAACACATGAATAAACTAAGAGATGAGTTAATCTCTTAAGTACTTTTTTATAATCCCATGTTTTCACTTTCAAATATTATTATTACACTTCATTTGCTAAACTTCAAATAACATAAAGGCAAAAGGCGTATGAGCAAAGAAACAAGTGATGTTTTCCAACTTTACTAAAGATTACTCTTTTGAACTGATCATGTTGAACATTCTTCTAGACATGGATATAAATATTTTGACTTATGTTGTTGTTCTTCCTCTTTGTAGTCGATTCTTTTAGCTCACTTTCTTCCTCATTCTTTAAATATATTTGTTTGTAAATTAACATATAATAACGTAGATTACCCTCACATATTCTTAAACTTAGATCGAGATACTACTTTTTCCCATATCGGTATAATCTGCTAAAATTTTAAATATGAACAATTTTATTTAAATCTAAAATAGAAATAATTTTAATGAATTATATGTGACCCTGTTAGTATAAAAGAAATATTAGAATTGGACTTGAGAGAGGTGTTGTTAGTATAAAGGTTAAGATTTTCCTGATCGAAGAAGGAATATCAAATATGGTTAAGATTTTCCTGATCAAAGAAGGAATATCAAATATTTCAAGTAACTTAATATTCATGCTGATCCAAATCTTGAACAAATATCGGGAAGAAGAAGTAAGTAAATTATGAGAATGTTATCCTAATCAGTTATTTTCTAAAGAAAAAAGAGAAAGGATAAAGAGAAGAGAATAGGCCTGGAACAACATTGAGGCGCTGCTTAGGCAACATTGCACGGAACACCCTATGTTGTGAGGAACCCCAGAGCTTGCGCTGGTGGATCCTTAGTGTTGAGAGGAAGACATTTTAAAAATTTGATTTTTTAGCGCCTTTCTTGTGTCGGGAGGAAGAGGTTTTGCAAAATCCATTTTTCGGACGAAAGAAGAGAACTCTATTGCCGTGAGGTCACGAAATTATTCTGGAATCTTGGTTGACTATCTTTCTAGTACAAGAACATGGAGGATTTCAAATTCCTTGAGGTTACTTAAAAGAATCTGGTACAGATCATATCTTTAAACCTCTGATTGTTGTTGTTGCGAGAAATAGAACCTTTGCCCAAATACTATACAATACTTGTGATATCTCACCCTCTCAATTTCCTAAACTGTCTTGAAAGGGGACATGATCTCTGTCCAAATATTTGAGGAGGACTATCTTGTTGGCTTTTTTATAGTAGAATTGTCTTTTTCAAAGGAGATAAGTTTCTCACCCACTTAGAAGTTTGCAAGAAACTTTAAGAGGCTTGGAAGACTCTGGGCTCTTGGAAAGCTATCCCTCTCAGTAAGGGATTTTACGAGTTTTCTTTCTCATCTTTTGAAGACTCAGAAGGGTTTTGGGAGTGGGTTCTTGAAATCTTTGTCCGGGAATTCTCAGAGTTTTTGCTTAATCAAAAGATTTTGTTCCTGCTACAATGAAGATGACTAATGCTCAATGTTGGGTGCAAATCCATGGACTCCTTACGGAATATTGGCATCCTAAAGTTATCTTTTCTATTGCTAGAGGAGTTGGAACACCTCTTTCCTTAGACAATTGAACCATGAACAAAACAAGAGGTTTTTTTTGCAAGGGTTCTTGTGGAACAAAACAACCTTATTCTAACTAAGCATATTTTTCCGATGACTAGTCCTAAAGCACTACATTTGTGTTTTGCAGGACCAACAAACGCTCCCTTTCTAGTCTTATGGAGTTTTTACATTCTTATAGTTTAGCTTCAGGTCAATGGATAAACACTCCAAAAAATTATTTCTTCCCTGCCACGCTTCTCTTAGTTTCTTTTCTAAGATTAAAATGTGCTCGATTGCAATAGGGGCAATGTTCCCTTTAATTATCTTGGAGTTCCTATTTTTGTAGGTTCTCCTAAGGCCAGGTTTCTTCAGCCTCTTGCGGATAAAGTCAGATCTAAATTGGCTTCTTAGGTCCTTCTTTTCCTCCTCCATTTGGTCTAGTATTAATGATTGGTATGATGTCATTTTAAAGCACACTTTTTGAACTGTTGGGAGATGTGATAATATTAATTTCTGGAATGACCTCTGGTGCTTTGAGAAAAGTATCTCCATACTTGCAGGTGTTTCTTATGCTGAAATAATTAAATTGAAAGTTACTATGGGTCAAGGATGGAAGGAAAGTGGTTCTTGGAACTTCTCTCATTCTCTTTTAAATATTTAAGGTCTACATAACTTACGTTATATTTTTCTGACCTCTTGGCAAGACACTTTTATTGGATGCTGGAAGATTCTGGTTCTCTAACCTAGAAGACGGCCATAAAGATTTTTGAGGATTCTAATCTTACTTGTCAACAGGGTAAACTGATTTGGACTAGTTATATTCATCCTGTGAAGACTTTAGTGCTTTGGAAGATTTTACATCAGAGGTTGTCTGTAGACAAAAATATTCAAATTAGATGTCTTTCTTTTGTTCTATGTGCTCTTTGTATAGAAAACAGGAAGAATCTATTTTTCATCTTTTCTTTGATTGCTCTGTCACCTCTCAAATTTGGAATTATACTAAGCAGATTTTTCCTGAGTTCTCTCATATTTCTATTAATGATATTATTGATTTCCTAATGCTTGCAGGGAGTCTCTTAGTTAATCTTGTCAGGCTGACAACTATTACTTACTCTATTTGGATGATACGGAGAATGAGAAATCATGCTAGGTTTCAATAAAATGTTTTTATTTGTTCGATTATCCAAACTATTAAAGGTTTCATCATAATGATAGGTAATTCTTCCATGAAACACATGCGCAATGACATTGTTGACTTCTCTTAGTGTGATGTTTTTTGATATCATCATCTGTTGTCGGAAAGAGACTTCTCATATTTAGATTATTTAAAATTTTTTTCATGTCAATTGGGTAAAGATCAACACTGATGGTGCTGCTAGAGGGTGTTTGGATTTTTCAACATGTGCAGGTATTTTTTGTGATAGCAGGGTGGTGAATATATAGGTAGTTTCTCCTCTTTTCTTAGGATACAAAAGTCTTTATATGCTAAGGCATTTTGGCTATTGAGCTTGTTTAGAGCAAAGGCTTCACCTATTTGGCTTGAGTATGACTCTTCGCTATTTTTTCAAGCATTTAGTTCGTTTAATCTCATTCCTTGATCTTTGAGAAGAAGATGGAGAAAGTGTAAAAAAATATATAAAGAAATTGAATTCATATTCCGTGAGGAAAACTATTATGCTGACAAACTGACTTCGTTAAGTCTCAATAATAAGTTAGATTTTAAATGGTATGATGTCATACCTGCTATTATTAAATTAGAATTTTTTTTTTTCATAATAAATATCAATTCTTTATGTTTTGTTTTGTTTAACTTGATTGAAGAATATTTGTATGAGTTTAACTTAGTCTCTCCACGATTTTTTATCTTTTTTTAATAATATTGTTTATGTCATAATATATGTAGTTAATCTTTGAAGTATGAACTTCCCAAAATTCATAACATAACATAAATTTTATAAGAAAAAAAATGGGCTTAGGAGATAAAAGACAGAAAACTTCTATTTGAACTCTTATAGGAAAAAAAAAACTTCGTCAACATTTAGATATATATATATATATATATATAAGTATTTTATTGAGGAATATAATATATTTTGAGCTCCATAGAATTTTATAAGTTCAAAAGAAGAATATTTGTTTTTTTTCATTCGATTATGATATGATAATATGATCGTTATATGCTTTTTTTCTTAAAAAAGATGGTCGCTTTTCCGTGAATTATGTACAAAAATATAAAATCAATTTTATGCTGAAGGTAGGTTCATATAATCAATATTATGTCACAAATAATTGATTATAGATAATCAAAACTAAATTCTATTTATTTAAACGATGATAAATTAAATTGTTATGTCTAAGTCATACAATTAATTATTACCTATTAAAAATTCTATTTTAATTTTTCTTTTAAAACAAACAACTGTATATATAATTTGATATTATATTTTTAAAATATACTAAAATATAAATCATTTAATTATTTTGATATTGTTATTTACTCTTCGTAAATTTGATATAAATAAAAAGCAATATATAAAATTATAATTTAACTGATAAAATTTTATCTTTTAATTATTCGAGTTAAACATTTAATAGAAATTACTTGTTAATTTCATTTTTTCTAAATTAAGCGCAGTTGCCGATTTTAATCAATTTTGTTAATATCTATGCTTATTTTCCCCTGAATTTTCCACCGGTCACCGGTTGGTAAGGTCTGCAGTTAATTTCGATCTCTCTCTGTATTTCTCTCATTAGAATCGAACCTTCACACCTTAGCCGTGGCAAAGTTCGCCGGAGAATCGGGTTCGGCCACCGCTCTCCGATGAACGCTTCCTAGAACACCATGGCGGAGCAAGGCAGCGCCGCCGTCAACGACGGCGAATCAGAACCGCAACCAAACGAACACCACGTCCTCAACAATCACATCGACAACAACGACGTAGACAACATCGAGAAGAGTTCAGATCCAGAGTTGTTCTGCTGTTTGCTTCAGCCAGCCACCGCCGACAGAGATCCCGAGTACATCGGCATTCGCCGCCTCCTTCTTCAGCGGAAGGCGGAGGCCGGAGTTATCCGCCGCAGAGTACGCTCCGTGTAGAACGCGCACTCTTATCTAATGTTTCTGATAATTTTATCTTCACAATCTGAAAATTGAGATTGTTATAAGTGCTTGTAGCTTAATTCTCTTTAGAATCCCCGTGTCGATTTGGTTCTCTTATGTGCATTTAGTTCTGTTTGTTTTTCCAGATCAATCGTGATATATGTGCATTGTCTCCGGTGATGATTTTTTTTTTTTTTTCTTTCAATGATGTGACCTAATATTGTTACATTTTGACTTTTGGATTTTAAGCTTGTTGACTTGCTTGTTCTTACAATGTGCTCAATCGTCATAAACAATGTTTAATCACAATTAGTGCTGGTTTTATTATTAATATTATGATTAGGATAGTATTTATATACAGTTCCAATTGCAGTTCATCAGAATTGGAGTTTTACATAGGTAGTCCATGTTAGGTAGTCCATGTTTCCCTGTAGTGGCAACCACCTTAAATTACAAAGATTGGTGAGGTGAAACTTCAATTCTGATAAGAGAATAGTATAAAAAGTACATAAGGAACTAAGTTCTATCTTTCTTCTTATTATTAATTGTGATAGTGTTATTTCCTGCGGCTGTGTTGTTGTTACTATTTGACTTATGGATATGTGATTGTGTTGAAGGATTGGAGATGCAATGGGAAAACATATGTGGCATACCGGAATTACATATCTAGGCCTAGAAACTGGGAAAGGGATAGTTCGCGAGCCCCTAGTCTGCAGAGTACTCCAGGAAACAGGTTGCTGTTTTTTCTTTTTTTTTAATGGAAATAGTGAGCACATATATGCTTAATTTTTTATCACACAATTTCATGATGTGGTTGCTGAAAGGGGATAAAATAAGGAATTAAAGATGCCTATTATTGGATACCGAGCTTCAAAGTGATCTGGATGTGTTCTTGGACTGTAAATTAAACTGACATGTAGGGAAAATTTTGGAAGACAGATGTTTTTATTCATTCAAGTGCACTTTCTTTCTTCACATATGTCATCTCAAACATATTGACAAGATGATTATGATTTATGATTGGTTGTGTAGCAAAATGGATCTCATTTCTTCACTTGTCTTTTCTCTGTTATGTTTTGGGTTAATTTAGGATAATATTATATTTTTCAACACTTGGATCCCAAAATTATTTTAATTTCTATGCATTTTCCCCATCAATTTCCTTTCTTTCTTATTTTAATTTGAATTCCATGTACTTCTGTGTAGTTAATTCTTCAATTTGAGTTTGTTTTTATAATCATAACCACATTTTATGTCAATGCAGCTTTCTCATTCACGGTACTAGTTTAAATTTATGTTTCCATACAATTCTGACATCAGGATAATTTACTGGTTGATGCATCAGTGGCCGATTTTTTCCATCTCCAAGTCCACACTCCCGTTGGTCTGAGGTGGACAGCTTGAGTTCTACGAGGGTAAGTTTGTGTTGTAGATTGTTGCAATATACACATACCTTTTCTCTTTAACTCTTAATTGGGTAGAGAAATGACATATCCATTAAAATTAGGAACAGATAGACATATTCTGTTAATGGGATTTATACTTTTTAATTGAAGTATATGTATCAGATTGTACCATAATAACTGATAGGATAACCACACATTCATTTGAACTGGTAGTGCTGTTGTCTAGGAAGCCTAATTGTGCTTACCTGGTCAAGTGGGATTCTTAGGGTTATATAGTTATTTTTTTAAATTCTTTTAGGAAGGAAAAGTTTGTAGAAGAGCTAAACAAAGCATTCAGAAACTAAATTAGATACATTAGAAAAATGCTAGATGACTTTTTATTAGTCGTAAAGCTGTTAAAATTGTTCATAGATGATACACAGTATTCTTCACTAGTTATTGACTCTCTGAACCAACCTATACTTTTTTGGGTAGATTTGACTGTCACTTTCTTCACAATAGTAAGTTTTGCTCAATGCGCCTTCTTGCTGAAACCACACTTATAGAAGTTGCTGATAGCCAGAGTAAATACACCTAAGTTTCCTGGATTGGGGGAAATTTACATAGAACTTCCTTCTTGGTTTAGATATTACATAATAAGACTACATTAATGAAATAGATAGACTGACCATATATTTAACGAGATAGTTCCAAGTAAACTTAGTGCATTTGTACTGTTAAGGGATATGTGGGTTATGTTAGGCCATGATAATTTGGAACTTTGTTTACTGTTTTGAAATTGAAGGAGGTTAGTACTGTTTAGGTCATATTCTGTGAGTATTAGCTTAAATTTCATGATCGTTTACATTTTTTCGTGCCATTTATCAAAATTGCATGTTCATTTACATTGTAGGATCTGCAAAATGCAAATGCTGTACATAATCATAGATCGAGTTTTGGCTCAAGTGCAAGTGATTCTGATCGTCCTAGACACCGTGGGGCTGAGTCTGCTTATTCTTTTGTTGGAATGCATTGTATCTTTGACAAGTGCAAAGCCTCTGGTAAGTCCAATATAAATTTGTCTTTTGTTACCCTAGTACCAGTCTCTGTTTTACTTGATTTGTATGGTGGAATAATCCTGAAAATCTTTATCTGTAGTTACGGTGTTGAAGTTTGGGCACATGAGTTCTGATCTACTTGCGTATGGCGCATCTGATGGAACCTTGACTGTGTGCAGTGTATCAGAGAATCCTTCAGTCATCAAACAATTAGAAGGACATTCCAAAGATGTGACAGGTTTGATAAACTGTCTTTGTCTATTTGATCTATATTTAATGCTGCATGACATATACGGTCATGTGAGCTAAGGAAATATCATCTAAGTAATGCATTATTTTTAATTGGGGGATTAGGATTGATAATAATCTTGGTCTGCATTTTTCCAATTGGAGCTCAAATTAGCCAGATTTCAGAAAAATAAAACTGCAGCCATTGATTAATTATTTTTGCTGAATTTGTCACTAATGTGGAATTATGACTTTCCAAAATTTCTTAAGTAATGCTCCCTAAGTTATTACATGACCTCATGTGCTTGTTTATTTTCAGATTTTGATTTTACATCAAATAATCAATACATTGCATCGTCTTCATTGGATAAAACTGTGAGAGTATGGGAGATAGCCAAAGGTATTTGCATACGGGTGATATATGGAGTATCTTCACAATTGTGTATCCGATTTCACCCTGTAAGTATAATTGGGGGTATGTTTGTCTGTATTTTTATATCTAAGGGTGTCTTGTTTTTTTATTAAGAATGCCAGCATTCCCATCTCTTGAGAGAATACCATTGCCTTCTTTCATAGTTGGACAAAATACCCTTGTCTTAGATTTGAATACTTTAGATATTTGGGTAATATTATGGTAAATTTTATGTTTGTATGAAAGGTAACCTTCTCTGCCTTTTGTCCCTTGCTTTGTGTGTATTCAAGTTACTAGATTGTCACTGTAATGTCTATATATTTTTCTAGAAGTTCTAATAGTCATTTTTACACTAAGGTAAGTGATAACGTTGACTTTCCTAGATTGAAGATGGCTAGAATTTTTTATTGGTGGAATTGAATCTCTCTCATAGTTTGCAGAAGGACTCAGACATTCACTGTGATCTTGAACTTGGATTTATTTGTAGTTTTTTTCCTCTCACTCATGTCTTTTCTTTTTTGTTGTTGACCAAACCTGTTTTCAAAAAGAGAAAATGACGAGGTGGACCAGTACTTTTCTCTGTGGTCCATGTTGAAGAATTTAAGACTTCTTCCATACACATTTGGTTTTATTCTGGATTGGTTGTGCTTGAGACTGCAACAAATACAAATATGCTCTAATGAAACATAAAATAGTGAAGGGAGGAAGCTGTGAATTTAGCATGTAGAATTTTTCCATCTTTGTCACATTTATAGTGAAACTGAATGTTATTCTCTAAGAGAGAGGGTGGGCATGGGAGGAGGGGAGTTTGTCAGTTAGGAAAGAATGGGTAAATGCCACTTATTTGCTTCAGATTTCCTTCTTACTCTTATCTACTAAAACTTAAAAATTCTTTGCAACTTCCAATTTTTCCAAAGTATGGTTGCCTATATCATTATGCGTGTGGATTATATTTTATATTGGTATTTTTTTTTTTCATTTGGTTCCATCCTTGGTTGCTACTGAAGCCCGTATTTTTTCTGTATTTGGTGCAGGTAAATAATAACTTCCTTTCAGTTGGCAATGCAAACAAAGAAATCAATGTAAATATATTAATTGTTTCCATTTTGTTATTATAGAGAAGGAAGTAACATGTTTGACACCTTTGCTGAAGCCTTTCTCTTGGAATGTATTGATCTTGATTATTTCTGTTCTTGCTTGGTAAACCTGGAATGTCTTTGATGTGGTGATATTGCTCAGACCTTAAATGTCATTGAAGTAGCATTCTGTTCTTTGTTTGCGAAGAATCCAGAACTGTTTGTTTTGTGTGGTTTGGTGCTATTGTTATTCTCAGATGTTTCACAGAGGATGGAGTAAAATGAATAGGGAATAGAGATACCTTTCTGTGTTTGGACATTAATGAGGGAAGAAATAGGAAGGTTTAGTGGTTTATAAGTGTTGCGCTGCAAAATTTAAATATAACCCTTTTATTAAGTTACTCAATTTATGAAGGTAAATGTAGTAAATGTCAAGTTTTCTTAAATAAAAGTAACCCCTCATTATTCCTTTGTTAGATGGGAACGGCTCAGATAGTTTGAATGGGAATGGCTCTACACACTTTCCCTCCCACAAAATTTCAACCTCCTAAATAAGGAGAATTATTCCTTTCCCATCGTTTCCTTTCCACTCCCCATATTAAATGATTGAGTCATTTAATGTTTGTTTGTTATTCAGACAATGGAATGAGAGGAGGCCAGGACAGTCACTTGAATTCATCGAACAGATATTTTTCATCTATGATTTGATAAATATTCCCACTATTAAAATTTGTGGCTTAGTTACTGTCTATTTTTTACTCCTTCCCCCCATAAAATCCTCCACTATGATGTTGTCATTTTTTGCTTACATTTCCTGTTACAGTAATTTATTATTTTTCTTCAAAATGATATGATGTATCAGGTGTTCAATTTTAGTACCGGAAGGGTAATTAATAAATCACTATTTGACAGTGAAGTTACCTCTTTGGACCATGACCATACAGGAGTTCTCATATTTTGTGGAGATGCACAGGTGAGCTGCTCTATATATGCACATGTACTTTGTTTTTTATATCCTAATTGTTAGGTTGATCTCATTTTCTTTAGGTACTGGATTGTATGTGCAGGGATGTATATACTCAGTAAATATGAACTCTCACACTGGTGTATTATCTCGCTCGCATCGGTATCGAAGTAATAGCAAGCACAAATCTCCTGTTACCACAGTGCAGTATAGGAGTTTCTCTCTACTCGCACGCGGACCTGTGTTGTTGACATGTACCCAGGATGGAAACCTGTCTTTCTTCAGGTTCAAAAAAAAGTTTTCAATTACCCCGAGTGCATTCACTTCTCTTTTTTTGAACTCATTTTTCTTTGGAGCACTAATATTGGTGTATTGTAGTGTGGCTTTGGAGATAAATGGCTATTTAACTCTTCGATGCTCTCTAAAATTAGCTCCACGTATACACAAAATTCAAGCTTCTTTCTGTCCTCTCCTATCCCTTGAAAAAGGAGAATTCATAGGTATGTTGATATCATTTCTTTTTCTTCTCCGTTTCCGTCCTCTTCAGGCTCTTAAAGGACTTTGAAATAATAATCTGCTTTTTTCTAAATAACCCAAACTTTGACTGTGTAAAACTAGAAAATAAGTCAAGGATCATGTACTGCTTGAATTTGCCAACTTCTCCATTTATAAGAAAAGAAAAGAAATTAAGTCTCTTTCATCAGTTAAAATCAATTAAATCACAGGAGAAATTTGATTTATTCTAACTAGCAAAAATGTTTACCCAAAACAAGATTTAAATAACGCTTACATTGAGACTTCAATGGAAACGGTGTCTGATATGCTGCAAACTAAGTTTGTCTTAAATACCTTAAGCAACATTACGGTGGTTGTTTGCTTACATTATCTTATCCTCTATTGTCATGTGAAGTTGCTGGAAGTGAGGACTCAAATGTCTATTTTTATGATTTAACTCGGCCCAAAAACACCTGTGTGAACAAGTTACAGGTTAGTCTTTCTTTTATCGAAGGTATTTTTATTTTATAAAAAACCGATGACTGATCTCCAATAGAGAACCTGCTTAGTCATCTTTAGTTGAGTTTTCTATCCCAATCATATTTTTTCATGTCCAACCCCAAATTAAGGGGACTGAGTCTGGTTTTCTTAAACTAATATAAAAATTTTGTAATGCAGGGTCATCGGTTTCCTGTGATGGGTATTGCCTGGAACCATGGAGAAAATTTTTTGGCTTCATCTGATTTTTATGGCGTAGTAATTGTGTGGAAGAGAGAAAGAACAAATCAAAACAAATATAGACAACAATAGAGCTTAAATAAAGCCGGAAGGCCCGTAAAAAAAAGCTTTCTTTGCTGAGTTCTTCATCTTTGGCTCTCACCATGTATTTTTGTGCTATTATTTTTTAATTTTTTCAATTCTTACTGCAATGTACTTTGTATCCATGAAGTAAATCAATTAAGCACCCACAGCCTCACGGGAAACTAAAGAGATTATATTAAAAAAAAGTGTACTGTCTTGTGAGGAAGAAAGAAATTGTATTCTTAGACATGACTAGGGATTTTGTATGCAAATTATGACGAATGTATTTTTGTTGACATTGTTGGCTATATGTAATTGTATACAATTAAACAAAGAATAAAGCACTTTTTCTGACTTTGCATTTCAATTTACGAAGTGATCATGCTCATTGTTCATGTAATGGTTCCATCAATGCCAGTCCTCATAAATTTGCACGCCTGTTTGGGTCCAATATCCCTTAAATTTACGTTCTACCAACAAATTTTAATAACTAACCTTTAGTTAACAAATAAATATTAAAAAAATACTAATAAAGTTATTTAATTACAAATAATTTATAACTTCTCAAAAATAATTTCATATTACAAAAAATAAAAGACTTGTTTTATTTAAAAAGTAAATATATATGTGTATATATATATATATATATATATATATATATATATATATATATATATATATATATATATATATATAATTTCGACTATAAATACAACACAATATAACTGTTTACATAAATTACTTTTCTAACTAAAATAATTAACAGATATATGTCGAAACCTCCTAGACAGAATTTTCTCGTTCATATCTTTATTTGTAAGTAAATATATGCTATGCACATTAATCTCAATTTTATGAACATACACCAAATAGTTAACTTTGTATTTACATATTTAAAAATATAAATATATAATATAAAAATATACATTATTTTCATTAAAAATAATATATTTCATTACATGAAATAAATGAAACTAATCCACAAAATCGAAAATCCATCAAATCGATTTCTTTTAGATTTCTCTGATGTACTATGTTTTCAACTGAGCATTTTAGTATAGATTTCGAGTTGAAAACAAAAAAATTAATACACATTATTTGTTAACACTAGAATTTTTGTAAATTGAATTACAAATTAATTATTTTAATTGGTAAGATTTTTTTTTTTTATTTCCTAGAAAAACTTATACAAACATGTCTTCTGAGACGCAACACAATCATAAAGACAAACATTCTATTAATTAGTTGATTCAACGGAAGATAAATAGAATTGCTTCTGGCGGCAATACTAAGAACTTCACAAAATTGAACAATGCATGAAACTACACAAAAATAAAGACTAAAAGAAAACGCATTCAATTCGCAGTAACCCTACATTGTTTTGAACTAAGATAAAATCCTTAAACAATCACATAATCTCAAAAAGTACTTTCCAACTCATTCTTGTTCATTGAAAGCCAAATTCTACCAGGCACATACAGACAAAACAAATATTTGATACAGAACTGTGTGATTTGCAAATAGTAAGCAAACAGGGTTACAACAACACAAAAAAGTTCAGAGAATTTTACTCACAATCACATGATTGTGAGAAACAATTGCCTACACATCCTACCTGACATAGAAATAAACAAATATCAGAAAAGAGAGAAAAGTGTGATTTACAGCATATGATATATAAAAGAAAAATGGGGAAAAGTGGTCACTGACCTTTTGTACAGAGCTTTTACATCTTCTCCTAGCAATGGACTCTCAAGAAAATCATCGCTACAATCTTTCAGAGGAACTTGCTCAACTTCAAATGCTCGATCACCACAATACTCGTTCCATTCAAACCACATTTTTGAAATTAATTCCTTCTTGAAACAAGTGTTGTGATCCTCCTCTTCTGGGGAATCAGCAGACACCAATCGATACACAAAGACTTTCTTCTTCTGGCCCGGTCTGAATGCACGGCCAATAGCTTGGCGAGTAACTGAAGGATTAAGATGAACGTCCAAAATAACTATGCGTGATGCCCCCACCAATGATATGCCCTCTCCACAAGCCTTGATAGAGCCAAAGAAGACTTTGGCATCAGCAGAATTGTTAAATCTTTCCATCGACCATTCTCGCTGCTCATTGCTTGATTCTCCTGAGATTACAAATATTTCCCTTCCCAGACTCCATCCTTTACACTGCATGGTTAACCTTTCCAAATATTTCAAAGGAAGCAAGTATTGACTAAATACTAGAAGTTTCTCTCCGGCTGATTCACACAAATTTAGCAAGTTCCAAAAGAATTTGGACTTCACACCATCTCTGACATCTAAGTTTTCTATTAGAGCATCAAGTATATCATCAGATATGTTATTTTCTCCACATTTTTCAGCTAAAGATTTCAGTTTAGGGTGCAAATAGACAGCACTGCCCACTGAAGATATCTTGAACTTCCCAGATAACCTTTTTAAATTTTCAATGTCAAGCTTTTGTTTTGGGCTAAGATTGAGAACCACAGTAAAATCGACCAGACCAGGAAGCTCATCAAGAAAATCCCCTTTATAATAATGAAGCACATTGCTTGTCATCTCACGTAAATCTCGTATGACGGCCACTTTCCCTTTAAAATCTGTGCCCTTCAAAGTGTTTTCAACAAGATCATGAAAGCTTTTCACACCTCGTATATGAACTCTACTCTCAATGCGCCTGACAATAGCCTTAGATGTTTCCATCTTCAAAAATTTTGGACGAACAAGATTTAGAATGTTAAACACCTCCCTGACATGATTTTGATAAAGTGTTCCTGAAAGAACAACTTTTCTAGGTGTCTGAACTTTTGCAAGGGATTGAACCATATCTGTGTTTTCATTCCTTGGATTATGCCCCTCATCTAAAATAAGAATTGAAGGAATCTTGAGTAAAATCTCTTGGCAAGATAAAGAAGTACTATTGGTCCCCATATCACAGACGATAGAGGAAAACTGTTTGTATCCTAAGAAAAGTATACTCTTCTTCTCCACCCATAGCTTCAACACTTCCAGTTGTTGACTTCTACTGTCTGCCTTCACTGTGTAAAAGTCATATAGAGGTATGTCCTCCACTTGCCATGTTTGAAACTCCTTTTTCCAGGTTGACAATATTCCCTTTGGAAGCACCACCAAGGGTCTTGCATTCGGATACTTGCCTAGAAAACTTTGCATGAAACTAATTATCATGAATGTTTTCCCTGATCCCGGAGCATGGGCTAAGATGCAGCCACCAGGATGATCACCCGCAAGATTTCTAACAAGAAAATTGAATCCGTCAACTTGATGAGGTTTCATCTGCTTCATGTGTCTAGGATGTGCTGAGAATTCAGTTACCATGACATCATCTTCAGCAACATTAATTGCAAATACATCTGCTTTTGCTTTGGTATTACAGGAGTCAGATGCATAAGTCCTTGTGCTCCTTTTAACCTTCAATAAAATATAAAATGAATATGATAATAATAATAAAAATAATAAATAAAGTCAACCTTCAAACACTTCCTGTCCTAGCCAGAAGTAATCTTAGTCCAGAATGTGAGAATTAAGAACAAGGTATTATTTTATGAAGCAGTTAAGTCCACATGATATGAATGATCTACCTGCAATATTATTTCGGTTTAGTAAAAGAGGTTTCTCAGCCCTTAAAGAAAATTTAGCGGAATAAAATAAAATAAAATAAACAGTTTCTCACACTAGAGGTTGGCAAATTATCGGAATAGTTCATTTAACACAAGGTGCTATCTATTTCACTTTTCCTTTTGTATGTCTATGCCCTGCCCTCCTCAAAAATTAATCTGTGCTGTGCATCTAATTTCAAGCCAATAATTAAAAGCGATCAGAAAACTAAAAGCATATTTTATGTTTATCACATTCATTCACTTTTTATGATTAAGATCTTTAACAAAAAAATTAATGCAAAACAATAGTCTAACCTTGTACTGAAACTCAAATATGGTTTCAATTCTTCGGCCAATAATGCCACAAACCCGACAAACATAACCAATATCATCTTTCAAAATAAAAGAATGATCACAGTCCTCATCGCTTTCTGCTTCTTCATGGTCTTTTTCTACTTCTCCATCTGGCAGAGGATTTGCGGAAACAACCTAGTATAGAGAACAATTAAACTACATCAATGCCAAAGGAACCTGAAACTGCAATTTGCAGGTAGACTTCAATGTAATAAATAATGTAGTTAAAATTTAAATGACGACGTATACAAGTAGTTTTATATAGCACAAGATAAAATCATAAATAGGTAATATTTACAGTAATGGGAGCCTTACATCATGTACAATTTTTCAACAATTCAACACATACAACTACATTTAATATGAATTTCATGACTTTTTATTATTCTAGCATACGATATAATAGACATAAATAACTGATGCTAAGCTTGGCTGATAGAAATGGGTAGACCGTTTGTAGTGTACATCTAAAAAACTATTTACATTCGTCTGCTTAAACAAGGAATGATCCAGTTAACACCGCTACTCAAAGAATGAACTATGTTATAATTTATCAATTGATTTATTTTCTCGACACTTGGCTGTTCAACTATAGTTATCTTCCTTATCTTTAGAAGAAAAATCTTTCGTCTCAGCAACCCTTAACCTAACACATCAATTTTAGTAAAGAATTACAAATTAAATGAAACAAAAAAAAAAATCATCCAAATGAGTATAGGATAAACTACATGACAAAGACAAGTATTATTATTGAAAAATAAGAAACAAAATAAAGTATTATACTTTGGAACACTCCAATGCCATTGACATCTCCTTCCAAATATCTTCTACGTCCTCATTATCTGCGATATCAACCTGATGATCCTCTTCCTCCTTTACACCAATATAAACACCGTTATCTTCCCTAGCAGTAATTGTACCCGCCATACTTGTCTCAATTTTCAGATCTTTACTTTTGTCGTGGTTAGGAATGGGAGTAGGCTGCCTCTGAAATGCATTGTTTGACAAAGAACAGTAAAGCATGTTAGTGAAATCACTTACATTCAAATGAAGAGAGAAGACAGAGCTAGCATCTTCTCATGAAGAGACAAATTTAAATCTAAATACACAATACAAATGTCAGAAAATGTTTCAGACAATATGTTCAAAAAAAGCAAATGATTAAAGTCACGTATCATCATTCAGAAGAAAAATTAAGCACTTATTTTTAATAGAATTATGCAGTGTGAAGAAAATAAGGCATTGAAAATTTTTAACTTTATTTATTTCATCCTTCAAATTTCACCTCATATCTATCTTCTTTCATCCATCTGAGGCTTAGCACAAAGAAGGAAGAATATTATCCTTAAACAAAAACAAATTAAATTTGAGAGTTCAATGTAATGGTAATCATTATGCATTAGTTATACATATTTTTGAAAAAGGTTTAAAAAATTAATTAGTTTTACTTAATTGATGACTATTCCATATTTGTAAGGAGATATCTCCATCCATAAGTATATGCTGTTTCTCCGTGGAATTTCTCCAATTACATTATATAGAGGAATTTTCCTCTAATCAGTTATACATATTGGTATAAGATTTTACCTACTTCGCTTCCCTTGTTTGATACCTTAGTTCCTATCATCATCCCTACATGGATCATATTACTAATATATTCCAAATAAAAACTTATGCATATTAACAACCATTATTTGAATATTGATAATTAATATATTTAAATCATTACTAAACTAAGGAAAAACTTACAACTGTCTTCATCACAATAGGAGACGGTACAACTGGTCTCGGCAACACAACTTCGCGGAACGGAATAATACATCTATCATCTTCCTCTCCTAAAGCTTCATGAAATAGAACAATAGATTTATTATGTCTATCATCTTCCTCCTCTAAAGCTTCATGAAATGGAACAATAGATTTTTGATGTACATCATCTTCCACGTCTGACTCTGACTCAATGTGAATAACAACAGGAATTGGTTCCACGTCTGACTCTGACTCAATGTGAATAACAACAGGAATTGGAGCTGAATGAACATCCTTCCCAGAGTTTTCCCCCTCCAAATCTTTGACATTATGATATGTCAAACCAGTGTTTAGTTGATCTTGGAACTTACTAGTGTCTTCATCCTCATCATTTACCACATTCGTACATTGATTAACAAGTCTGGGATACTTTGCAAAGTAAGGTCCAAGTACCTGCATTTTTCGGGCTACAAGCTCCTCTATCTCCCCAGTGACACTTCCAAATTCCCCATGCTCTATACGACCAACATCCGAAACAGCAAATGGATTCGTATGATCCACTACATTTGATAACTTGTGTCTTTTGCATGTGTCAGTGCCAGGGGAAAATCCTGGTTTCACAAAATGAAACTATACTTAGAAGAACCAAATATTGAATTTTGGGCAAAGCAGGCGTACTGAGGAAGAAAGCACAACAAAAGTACAAAAGCAGAACCAAGCATTCTCAGTGCTCATATACTTCAACCAGACTCGAGTAAGAATCTGTATCCACACCCCAACACAGTTTCAACTCCAACTAGCAACTAATCAAATCAAAACAAAAATCCTAAAATAAAAAACTTGAAAATAGTATTAAAATTCAAGCATCACCATGATTATGGTGATTCATGGTGATTAGCGTACATAAAACAAAATATCACCTTGATAATGCATATAATCAATACACACCTTCATCAAGTTCTATTAAGCATATTATCCAACTAAAATCCTACTTCAGATTGAAAACACAATAAAAGGCACTTTAAGAAAACACTAATCAAAGCTTACACAACACACTGCACACAAAAAAGATTAAAAGGAACGAACTATTAGCATTGAATCCCAAAGTAAAAAAATTGTAATAATCCACCAACGGACCAAATTTAGAAACAAACAAAAATGACATTGAAAATGCAAATAAGAAACAGAGAGAGGAAAAAGAGGAAGAAAAGGAGAAATGTACCGGTTGAACGACCGCGTTTAGCGTGATAATAAGCGGAGGACTCCATTGGTATCTTTCACCAAAACGAAAACACTGAAAATTGAAGCAAAAACAAATAACATTATCCAAACAGAAAAAGAAAGATAAGAAAAAAGTGTTGAATATGTAGAAAAACAAGGAAATGAGGGTTACAGAGAAGAAGAAGCGACAAGAGAGAAAATAAATCGGAGAAATTGAGAGATGGAAAACATTGAAGACTTTATAGACAGAGTAATGCACTGAGAGAGAGAAAGTTGGTTACGACTCTTCTGCTTCAGCTGCAATAATCCTCTGTGTTGCACCTGGGACCTTCATGCAGTGTAGATGCGGAATTCACTGCCAAATGTTTGACGCTAAAGTGGCTCAAGAAATTTGAGCCGTTAGATTCACTTTCTTCCTAAAATTTTAACTGTTTGATGGTTGTGGCTCAAACTTACTTTTGCAGTCAGGTGTATGCAAACTGTTTAGTGAATAAAGGCACTTGATTGATGATAGTTATAAAAAGCTTGTAACCTTTTTTTAATACATAATTTGTTTTAATCTAATTAATTAGTAATTTTAAGTTGACTTAATTAAGTTTCAAACTGCTCATAAATTTAATTAGTTTTAATTAAATTTTTTTAGAGTATTAAATATTTTAAAAAACAATTATATTTTTCAGTTAAGATGTTAGTTATATTTTACATCTAATTTTACAATTTTGCTTTATATTAAAGACATAATCTCATCTATCTAATAAAATTAAAATTTCCGAACAAAATCATATATATATATATATATATATATATATATATATATATATATATAAAAAAT
>Ga0209700_106001_pt1 | contig 19589 bp, 15 predicted proteins | sample SiratroredBW_FD_187528 | JGI IMG/M metagenome (GOLD analysis project Ga0209700, IMG submission 187528) | Root nodule microbial communities of legume samples collected from California, USA - Siratro red BW (SPAdes) (version 2) | ecosystem: Host-associated > Plants > Roots > Nodule | place: USA...
TATATATATATATATATATATATATATATATATATATATATATATATATATATATATATATATATATATATAATATTAACTATATTAAATTGTTCACCTTTCTGAATGTCAAAACTTAGTTTTATTCAAAATTAATATAATGTGCATACTACCACCTAATTAAAATTAATGTAATTAAAAAAAAATGAAGAATCTTTGCTACTTTGTACCCATTTTAAATGAAGAGTTTTTTACTTTGTCTATACGCTCACTCTTTCTTTTTGATTTAGTTTCATTTCTAATTCAATTAAAATAAAACTAAATTAATTTAATTAAGACAAATGAAGAGTCTCTGTATTTTTGTTGCCAAATTTTAAAACCTCAGTCACACACCCAAAGTCATTATAGCATCAATTCACAAAGGTGATTGTGGTGCTTCATCCAATCTTCCTATTGGTGGTGCTGATGCTGGTGAGGCTGTAGGTTTTACATTAATTTTTTTTTGTAAATCAGACGTCACTTCATTCGATTTACATTTTCAAAAAAATTTACAAATCGGATAAATTGTGAATGGAAATCATCCAGTTTGCAATTTTGTAAATCGGATGATCCATATCCGGTTTTGCCAATTTTTACCCACTGACCATCCGATTTGTAAATTTTTTTAAAATATAAACCAAATAGAGTGACATTCAATTTACAAATTACACTGTACTCAAAGAAAACACATACCCTTTTTTGTCCTTTTAATAAGAATATTTTTAGAATTTGAAATTCTATAGTTGTCCTTTTAATAAGAATATTTTTAGAATTTGAAATTCTATAGAGATACAGATGGAGGTGACAAAAATTCATCTTATCTAAGATGCTCAAATACCTTCGGTCTTAAATAGTTAGTTGACTAGTTATACCATATACCTTAACTAAACTATTAAAATCAATGGTAATAGACCGAGAATGATTCACTAAAAAAACATTTACTATCCGCCACACCAAATATAATCTATCCAACTAGAATACAACAATATATTCTCTATTCTCTAAAATAATGTTTTGTTCATTATTTTCTCAACTCCATTCAGCAACTGCTTGATTCTTGTTGTGTACATAACCAATAATTAACCTATTTACTTGGTTATAAAGTACCTTTAAAAATTTGATTAAAGACAAAGATTTCATACCTATATATTAGCTCTCAGTAGAATTTATTATTCCCAATACTCGCATACAGCATATCAAGGTTCCAAGGATGGATTGCTCATTATTAGTCATCTACACAAGCGTCTTTATAAATATTAAATGTTTCCATTTCTCAAATTCACACATTAACCAACACACAGTAGTCAGCCACATTGCATACATTAAAGTTGCCTGGTGGAGTCTACGAAAGGAACAATGTATTTCACTTCTACAATCGACTTCTTCGAGCAACTGGTTTAAAGCTGGCAAACCCAGTAACTTCTCTACCTGTAATCAAGGTGTTAATGTCATACGTGCCTTCGTAGGTATAGATGGGTTCTAAATCACAGAATGCCTGCAACATAACATAAGAAAAATCAAATGTTATGAAATTAATTAACCTAATTTAGGTTCAATTAATAGCTAAATCTAAATACATGAATCAAAGCAGCCAATCAGTTGCAAAGCATATAAATGCTGCTACTCAGATGTCTACAAATTAAGATGTTCTTCATACTCAGATTTTTAACTTTATAAATTGTATATAGCTTCCATGACAACAAAACGAAACAAAGATCATTAGAACATTACACTTGGCTTTAAATCCTCCTCATCCATCTATTACGCAAGATTTATGCTAGACGATCTATATTCATCAACTTGCAACTAAATTACCCAGTTTAAATCATTGATCAAACTTGAGGCTCGAGAAAAAAAAATCTTGAATTAAGAATTAAACATACCTTTGCCACAAGAAAATCAGCTAAAATTCCATTTCCACCTAGCAATTCTCGGCCCAGAGCAGCTGTTTCTCTTGCTCTCAAGGTGATCCATGACTGAAAGGTCATGACAAAATTCATTAGCATACATCTACCTTTAATAAATAATTATAAGTAGTATTACTTGAGTTTGGTTTTAGGAAAGAAAGCAGGGGGTTACAACTGCCACATAAGTTAGAAACTACCTTTCCCAAGCTAGCATGACCTGGAGTCATTTTACCACCATCATACAATTTGCAGAGGCGCCAACCAACAAGAATCATAGCTTGAATATTACCGAGCATCTGGACAAGTTTCTGTTGGCTGATTTGGAAAGCTGCTAATGGAGATCCAAATTGTTTCCTCTCTGATAGATACCTATTGATAAATCCAAATTCAGAAAAATAGTTGCTGTGAAAGATTAAGTGTGACTGACTACATTGTAATTAAGCAATACCTATGACACATATCATAGATGCCCATCGATATACCAATGGGTTGCCAAGCAACCATTATACGTGAAACAGCAAGCACCTGTTTTTAGGAGTTAAAATAAATAAGGAATGGTAATGTTGTAAATCAAGCCCCAAACATGAAAGACGAAAAATACACGGAAGATATTGACGTATGTAAGGATTGTAATTGCATCTACGTTCTTAACCAGATTTTTCTAATCTGTGCATCAAACAGAACAACGAGGATAGAGGACATGCATAGGTGGAATTTAAAGTTTCCTTGAATAAACAGCCTGTCAAAATGAGCATCGAGGACACACCAACCAAAGATTTATATATCATATGTACTGCCTCATCTAGTAGAACTTTTATTGACAACAGGCAACTCAAAGCAATAATTTTTTGTTGAATTCATATTGATTTATCGAAAAATAAATAAAGAAACAACACACATAGCCATACCTTGTTTGTGTCCTGAAAAGAGTTTACTCCTGCAATTCTGTCCTCGTCAGGGACAAAAACTTTTCTCATAACAATGTCACCATTTTGTACAATCCTAAGTCCAATTTTATTCTCTATTTTTGTCACTGTTAAACCAGGTGCATCCTTTTTAATAATAAATCTGGAATAGAAAGTACAGGGAAAATATGTAAATAGAATATTAATTGCAAAGTGAGACACAATAGGTTCACAGGAAACAGAAGGTTGGAGTGGAAGAGTTGTGTGTGTGTGTCTTAACATGTTATTATTGTTAGTGCCTAGTCATACAAACTTCCATCTAACGAAGACATTCTTTACTGTCTGTCGTATCCCCAAAATAGAAAGAATTTATTCTTCATACAGTCCATGTATTGTGTTATTTCTATAGACTATGGTACGCAGGCATCATATCAGGCTAATGTTTTACCATATCGAAATATGTCAGTTCTTTTATTCATTTCCCTCCCTATTGGGAAGCAGGGCCACGGTACAGGACAGTCCACAAAATTTAATACATAACTTAAACTCTTTGGCATTTAGATGAGCTGGTATTTTAAAACTAAGCTACATTTCATTCTCATATACGAGCATGCCGAGACTAAATAATGAAGGTAAGGACTCATTTCATACCCATTTATCTGATTCGTTGTTGAACTCCTAGCAAAGAGAACCAATACATCAGCAAATGTACTGTTCCCTATCCACCGCTTTTGGCCCTCAAGGATCCATCCGCCCTCCACCTGTTCATTTAAAAGCAAAGCAACTCCATAATATCAGTATTATTGAACTTCAGAACAATTGAACACAAAATTATGAATGATTAACAAGACAAATAAGGCAAAAATAATCAAAAGCAAATACTAGTCAAGGTCCACACAAGGTAATGCACCTTTGTGGCAGTGGTCTTCAAAGCACTGGCATCACTTCCATAATCAGGTTCGGTCAAAGCCTATTGTTAAGAAAATAACCCATTTCAGAAATGGTTATTCAGCAGAACCATAAAATAATATATTGCGAAGAAAATCAACTAACCCAGCATGCTATAGTATGAAACTGTGCCAAAGAAGGCAGATACTTTTGCTTCTGAGCTTCTGATCCACACAACGCTAAACTTGACAGTCAAAGTTATAAAATATCAGGAACTATTACCATCATATCATCCAATACAAATGAAACAATTAAAATTTAGGGAACTATTTACATGAATGAAACAAGGTTATTACCAATAGTAAGCATTGCCAAGGATGAATGGACCAAAATAAAAGTTGAACAGCTCGCATCAACTCTAGCAACTTCTGCTATAGCTACTGCGCTTCCAGTAATAGAAAGACCAGGACAACCATAATCCTGAGAATCAGAGCTAGCTATGAACTTCATGATCATGTGGAATATTTAAACAACAGAGGAAAATATCCGTAGGGAGAACCTTGATTGTGCCACCAGCAATGCGCAAGGCACCAAGCTTTGGAATAACATGAAATGGGAATTTTGCCTTCTCCCAGTACTGAGAACAAAAATAGTTGCATGATGATGGGATCGAAAGAAAGAAAGAAGGTAACATAATGGAAGAATAACTTCCCATCATAATTGTTTCAATTCAAGTAATAACACCATCATAAATACATGCCTCGGTCATTATTGGAGCAATTTCTTTTTCCATACACTCTCTTACTTTCCTCCGAAGGGCATGCTCCTCCGCTGTCAACAAGTCGTCCAATTGAAAATAATCTGAAGCTGTTTCTCAAACATCAGACAAAATTGGAAGTGAATTCCTGAAGCATAACTTGTTTAAATCAAAATATTAAAAAAAAAATTAAAAATATCAAAATGCCAAGTCATGCACATCAATGAAAAGGAAATTGAGGAAGGAAGAAAACCATATTTCAAGGGTGTGTTTGGCTCAGCTTTGTCTTATCTTAAAGAAACTTCAAAGTTAAAGCTCACTCAAAATAAGAGTTTTTAAAAAGAAAAGCAGAAGCTATTTGGAAGTTTTCATTTTTTTTAGCTCAAAAACGATGACCTGAGACACAACAAAGAGAAAAAAAAAAACAGAGAATGAAGGGGAGGAGAGAAACCAGTTTTCTTTTCTAAAGCTCCTTCATCAATTTTATTTTTTAAAAAAAAATCGTTTTCTTTTGTAAAAATAAGCAGCTAATTTTGAAAGAGCTTTTAAAATATGTTAGGCCTAGCTTCTCCCTTTAAGAGAAACACAGAAGAAAGTTGGACCAAACACTGCAAAAAATTAAGAATTTGTACCAAAACTTACAAAGCATCATATGATTGTGTCCAAAAGTTTCACTTTCCACTAACAAAGAAAATTTTAGGGACCATTTACTTTAAGAAAATCTTTCCTGTTTGTATTTCTCGATGGTACTATTCATTTCACAAATACCACTTTGTTTTCTAGCCTTAAATCAACATATAAGGAAATATCAAAACAATTTCACATGTAGCCTTTTTGTAATAAAAGTGAAATCAACATTTACTCAATGCCAAAAGCACCTTGGTGTGGAGGGGAGTGTTATAGTTATAGAAATAAGGGACAAATAGATCCTATATAGTCAAGAATATCTAGATTATATAGGTATCATTAAGGTGGTTTTTATTGATTCTCGTATCACAACTATTGTTAGAGGATTCTCCTCTGTAAGATTAGACGAGTTTTTATAAGATAAGACAGAAGCCTAGTTTAGAAGTCAAGCCTAAGGCACTCATGTTTTAATAATAACAAACAAAATAGTTTTGGTATGACCAACATCACTACCTAGGTGAGACAGGTAACAGACAAAAAGCTTATTCAACACAAGATGTTAGTAGCTTAAGTCAACATTGTGAAGTAGGACCAAGCACCAAGCAGATAAGATGCAAGGTGTGATAAAACTCTAGACACAAGATGTCTTTTTCTCAGACACATATCTTCATTACTCTAGATGCAGTTCCAAGACTAGATGAGTCTCTATCTAAAGCTTTCGATGATTTTAACTTATGGGGGAAGCTTAATTTATTTCAACTTTTTATAAAGCATATTGAAAAGTTTATTCAAACATAGCCTAACTGTGACTGCTAACCAATAGAGGAAATTTGGCTACAAAGGAAGCTTTTCGTATATGACAAGACATGTCTAGTACCGTTGAGGAATATCCATTCTTAAAAAGGTGAGATAAATTTTACTTCCTATATGAAAAGTACTATACACATAAATGTAATAGAAAAGCTATTGGAAATTTAATACATGCAATTTTGTGTATTTTGAGAGCACACTCACATGTGTGGATGCATGAGTATGCGTGAGAGAGAGCTAGAGAATAGTTCATGCAATCACAAATGGTTAAAAATATACATTAAATTGTAGAACTAGAAGTTCTACAAGCCTTCGTGGGAGGAGGGCTTTACACCTGAACTATATCTGGATTATTATACAAAATCGTTTACCAACACTAAAAGCCACGTAAACTTAATCCACACACCTAGCTAAGCTCAAGAAAAGACAACATTGTTACTCAAGTATGACCTAATTAATCAAAGAAATTTCTTACCAGAAGGAGGAAACGTTGATGCTGGTGTTGCTTGTGGAAATGCTGCAGAAACATCTAGTGGCGGTGAAAAAAAATACGAAGGCATTGCATTTTTTACAGATCCGTCTGCACAAACCAAAGCATTCATTAAAAATGCACAGCACAACATCTTAATAAAATTATTAAATTTAGCAATAAATGCCAGAAAAATTCAAAACATCAATTGAGGATTAGAAGACAGGAACAAACAAATCACTGGAGCAAATGATAACTAAATAATATGTTTGGCTGACTCTTTCAGGTCGAGATACAACAATAACTGTGCACCAAGGACAGATCCTTGAATAAACTCATTGCTAACAAAATGTCAACACTATCAATAGTAGTGATCGAAACATTAGATAAATAAGAATTAACAATGTGTCAGTCAACCAAACCAAGCGCGCTAGGGTTTTTACAATATCAACATCTTCTAAACAATACAATTTAGTTTGAGAAAAACACCTACATTTACATTAGAGCTAAACTAACAACCTCTAACAGAAAGAAAAGAAAAAAAAAATCAAGAGCTAGCAGCAAAGAACATAATGCTTCACTGAATCAAAAATGACACTTCAATTTTCTCACACATATTTGAAGCAGCAAACAAACAATATCAAAGAATCGACGTCAAAAAAAAATTATTTAGCAAATCCTGCTCGAATCAAAGAACGCTTGAACATGCTCAGAAAGTCTCAGTCATTTTGGAACCGATCGCAATGATTGAATGACGCAAACAGTGACACTAAATAAAATTGCAGAAGAGAAGAAGTAAGTGACCTGAATTCGTAGAAGAGGTGATCGTCATGGTCGGAGGGAGAGAGATGGCAGAAATGGAAAGTGTAAATTAGGGATTCAGGTTAAGTGGCACGATTTTATAGGAATTGGGAAGAAATTAGACTTCGCGCAATGAAGTAAGAAAAAACACGCAACCCAAGCCGATTATGATTTTCCGCGTCAGCACAATGTTACGTGTTGGTGATGATGATGATGACTATATCCCTCCATTTTTGTATATGTGCAGTGTTCTCTTCTTTAACATTCCTACAAAAACCCGTGACTTTTTGTTGATATTGTAAGATAGCGATATATAATGAAATTTTTCATTTACTTTATTTATTTTATTTTAATAATATTTTTAAATTATATACAACATTTACAATGAAATACACTAATATAAAAAATAAAATGAAAACAAAAAATTAAAGCATAATAAAAAAATAATAAAGATAATGAGAAGTGACTCTCAACTTTTGTCTATATTTTTGCAAATTGAAAATATTTATTTTTATATAATAATATTTTTATATAAACTATTTGTAACTATTTTTTAGTGTCTATTTTTTCTTCTTTGGATTTTGTATATTCATTACCTAACTTTTTTATTTTTATTATTTAAAATTATTTAAAAAATTGAGAGTGATTTTATTGTATAATTATAATCATTAAATTTTAAATAAAAGTAAATATGTTATAATTATTTTATATATATATTATTTTTTTATTTTGATGAAATGGTGTTCCTATTATATAATTATGGTATATAAAAATTAATAAAAAAATACTTTTATAATTATTTTTTATATATACAATTTTTGTAACTTCAATAGATATGTTTTTTAAGTAATTTTAGTGATATTGTTAAAAACAATTCCTAAACTTCTGTAAAGAAAACTACACAAATAAACTCCTCCACACTTGTTTGTTCAACTATATTTTCTTGATTATCATGTTTAAAAAAAGAGTCTCTAAATCGATTTTTCTTCTTCGCTATGGAAACAAAACAAATAGTTCGGAATATCAAAGAGCTAAATTCGAAATTCGTGTTTTTTCATATGTATTTAATTATAAATTTTCAAATATAATTTGATAAATTTATTAAAATAATTAAATTACATTTTAAATTATACTTATTAAAAAATATTTTTAATAAGAATTAGTGTTAAATGATCTTATTAAAATTGGTTTTGATTAATAATTATTATTTAATTAAATTTATGAGTATTGTTAAAAACTAATATTACATATATTTATGAATTATAATAATTATTAAAAATTTATATTAAAGTAAAAAAAATAAACATTTATTTTTAAAATATTATATAATGAATTAAAAGCTGAAACTTATTATTAATTTAAATCATACTAAAATTTGGGGAATATTAATAATTAATAAAAGTGATGTAAATTTGAGTGAATAGAAAATAATACTTTTAACTATTAATTTTCACTATTAATTTTAGTTATTAATGTGAAATTATAATTATTAATAGCAATTTTAATTATACATAAAAATAAACTAGTAATTTGTTCATTATTAATATAAAAAATGTGGTTGATTTCTATTACTAATTCAATTTTTTAAAAATGGATAAATAGTATAAATACATGGATAACTACATTAGAGAAATGAAATTTATTGTTATTATTAATTTTATTTATTATTATTGATAATAAACATATGATTTAATTATAAATAATTTTTTTATGAAAAATTAATATTTTTGTAATTTAAAGCTTAAATTTTTAATATTAATTAATTTTATTTTGAATAAAAAATATTAAAAAAATAAATTAGTTTCTTAAAGGGTATTTTTTTTATTATTTTTTGTTACTTAGATTTAAAATTAAAATTGATATGATTTTAATTTTTAATAATATTATTATTTTAATATTATTAACAGTATTCTTTAATAATAATAATAATAAAAATAATAATAATAATAATAATAATAATAATAATAATAATAATAAAAATGTGATTAGAATGTTGATTTAGTGTAGCGATCATAAGTTCTGTAGGTATAATATTTTATGGATTTTGGTCCATAGGTAATGGTAGGTAGTATTGAATCATCTATAAATCTTGTTCATTATTTACAAATTTTAAGTATTTCCTATACTACAATCCCAAACTCCTTTATATTTAATTATTATTACTAACTTTCATAGCTTGCAAATAAGTTTTCTGTAACATCCTATATTTTTTATATAATAAAAACTTTAGTGCATAGAAATTATATAATAGACCTAAATATAATCTTCATATATTCATTATATATTTCAAAATAAACTTTTTCAAAGAGGATTTAATAGAAATATTTTGTTATAATTACAAAATAAAATAAAATAAAATTTTTCTATCAGTTCATTGAGTCACACTACCTGCAAAATCATTTGCTCAAGTGTAAGACACGATCATCGTAGATTTAAAAACAAAACAAACCAAACAAAAATAAGGATAAACTAGAGAATTTTAAAAAAATATATGTATATTCCTAAATTAAATTTTTATCTCAACCAAACAACAAGAAATAAGATTTCATAATTCATCTCACATACAAAGACATTAGACTCTCTATTCCAGAAGACTCGTACATTAAGTTAAAGGTTTGCACCTGTCATATATCATTCGTATGTTTCGATCAGTTCCTATTTCAAACCTCGGATACAGTGTGTTCTAATCAGTTTCTATTTCAAACCTCATATACAGTCTCCATATGCACAGGGCTAATCCATATGTATCCTATTACGATCAGATCATATTTCAAACCTCGGACATGGCCATATGAACCTTTTTCGACTCTTCACTAGCTGGTAATCTTCATTGATGTGAATCCAATTTACCCAATAGAGTCGAGATACCTCCTTAGATCAAATCCCCAAACAATACATATCTTAACAATCTCAACACGGTATCTCTTTTCCTGAACATATTATGTCTTGATCACCATTCCATATCATTTACAAACATATCTCACACATCATGCATAACATTCACTATTCACTTTCAAACTCATAAAAACTTTATTTTCAAAGTCACCTATAACCATAAATCAATTCACACCATAATCGTCCAAATTCATCATTTTCGATAGGGTTCTATTTCAAAGTAGATAAACATTTATAAAGAACATGCAACTAGCTTCCCTTACCACTATAGAGTAAAGATACTCAAAGAAATTCCAAAAATCTAAAATCACGGACAACCTACCTCTGTTCAAGAATCTGATCGAACACTCTTGCTCTACTCAACGCCATGAATCTACAGATGACCTCTGATCATTAGTTTGATAAGGAAAGAAGACGAAATTTTATAAAGAAGACAAAGAAAAGGAGAAGAACAACTTTTGAGAGAGAGTTAGTAATTTTTATAAAAAATAAAACAAAATATTTTCTTAGAGAGAGTTGGTGATTGTTATTATAAAAATAAAAACTGAATAACTGATTTTTTATTTTTTTTAGACTTTTCTGTTAAAAAAAATTTTAAGGTGTTATCTTATTTATCTCTAGAGCTAAATTCTAGATTAGTTTTTATTCTAAACTATTTTCTAAGATATTACATTCCACATACATATTGATAAATTGAATTTACTATTTAGATTCATTGCCAATAATTGACATTTTCCTATCTATATCATCATTTCTTTATTATTAAAGGATCTAAAACGAAATACACTAATTTAACTGTGAAAACAACAAAGATCAAACAACATTATGAATCTTCTAGTCACAAACACCAGGATATGCAAGCAAAGACTTTGATTTGTCGAGGAAGTAAGTGTAACTTAAGAATCTTGTTATACATGTTATTAGGTTTACATTCTCTGTAAATTCTCATATTGACATTGTAATGTATTGGTCAAAGCTGCTAGGTAGCTTGATATAATATTTTTAATTACCACAACCAGTAACATATTTTATTGAAGCTTCAGACGATTAAGTTTGTGTTGCAAGTTCTTTGAGCAAGAATTACTTTTGTGAAGGACTCTGCAGCACGAGACATTGTGCATGTGATCATCTTTTGTTTCCCCAGTGAGGACGTGGAAGAAAAAGCACTCCAAATGAGTAAACATCACTTTTCTCTACGAACCAGCCAGTTGTGGTATAATGTGGAGCCAAGTAACCCTTTGTTGCAATACCCTTTAGAGAAGACAATTTCGTTATTACTCAAGCTCACCAAAACTGAAAAAAAATGAGTGAAATGAGAAAAAGAACATTCATGAGGAGGTACAATGTATCATACGAGAATTCCAACTTCATGTCATTGATGATGCTTGAGTACATCAAAATGGATTTGACCTCTAAATAATACTATAATAATTAGATTATTAGAAAAATTGAGAGAAAAAATATTGAAAAGATCGAATAACAAATGTTGAACTCATATCTAAAACTTTAATTACCATCATAAAAAAACATAAAGAAATAAGTAATAGAAACGGAAAACATGTCAACTGACATTCTATTATAAAATTTTATAAGAAATAATTAATATAATAAAATAAAACTATAAAATTATAAAACTATAAAATTACATAATTACAAAAATACATAATTATAAAATTACAAAATTAAAAATTAAAAAACTGGAAAATTATAAAGTTATGAAATATAAAATTATCAAACTACAAAATAACCCAAAAATAAAATCATATAACCGTACAACTATAAAATTAGGAGTCTATAAAAAAGTTATGTTATTAATTAATGATCTTATTGATAAATAATTAGATACATATCATATCCATAAATAATTATCTCAACATGTTACCTACAAATTAGACCATATAAATTTATCTGCAGATATGAAAATCTATACGTTATTTTTATAGATGTTTTCTTTAGGTAATCTACAAGTAACTAATTTCTAACTATTGATTTTAAACGGGTTTTTTATTTTTATTTTGGTTGTAACTAAAGATGATTAGAAGGCATGATAGAATTAGTTAGAAGTTGCAACAAAACCTAAAAACCAACAAAATAAATAGAAACACATTTTTTTCCATGAGACACAACTCCACCATAATGTCTACTTATAGGCTCTACCACCACTCCATACTATACTATAATAGACGTCAGAACATAATCAATATAGTCAGTGAATGAATCTGACCACATCCATGCTTTCCTCAATTTCATCGTTTATCATGACCACTTCCACATTCTTGAAGTATTCGTCTGTATTCCTTATCCATTGGATAAATCTATGAAGCCTAAGATACAATTCTTTATTGTAAAAAAAAGGCAAAAATATTTCACACACATGTGGTACTGACTAACTTCTTACCCCTTAGCAAACTCTTTTGGATTTTGCTCTAACACACCAAACAATATTGTTCAAATTTATGAGCAGCTTGTTTTACCTTTGTAAAGTCCTCAAAGTCATACACTGATCAACCTTCGTTTCACATTCAAAGTGCAATTCAGGATTAATATTACCATAGAATTTAGGAATTTCAACATTGTATTTAGTAATATCTCTTGTTGGTTCTTGCTTGTCTCATGCCTTTGTATGATAATTTGAGTTTGAGCAAGTCGTCTTGATAGTTCCTCCACCTCGACAAACAATTCAACTTGTATTAGAGACAGATGGTGATGATTCTTACCCACAAAATTGGTTAGAATGAAAAACTAAACAAAGTATGATAACTCTTTTGATTTCCTTAAGATAAATTCGTTAGTATCACTATTTTGACTCAATTCCTTCAAAGTATGATCAACTCCATAAAGAACCACAAATCTAGAAGATTTATTCAAAGTGAAAGGAAAAACACTTTTTTTTCAAATTAACTAATAGGACAAAACAATTGAACTAAAAGGGGACAAGTTATAAAAGATTAAAAAAATAGAATAATCAAAGACAGAGAAAAGCATAAAAAGATTAAACGTAGATTACATCAAAGAATGCAAGATTAATATTCAATCCAAGATTACAAATTATAAGAAAACCAAGACATCCATAATGTTAGAATCAATATGTCAAACCTATATAATCAACATATTACGCTGAATATTATAGAACAACAAAATAAATAAATTGCATTTCTACATGTTTTTCGATTTTTCTTTCACATTTACACTTGTTTCAAGTCATATATGTTTCAACTTTAACTATTTGTAATTCTTTTTACGTGACTTTTTTATTTCAAAACTTAAATCCAAAATTAAGATAACATTTGTCACAAATAATGACACTTGATTTTTATGTTTGGAGTCAATTAATCAATGTAAACCAAATATAATATCAAAATTTAAATCAAATCAAGATTTTTTTGTGTTGAAAGTGATTCCTTCAAACATGATAAGAGAATTATTGTCTTTTTTTACAACATGTGTCCAAGTAATTAAGAGTTAATGGATTAAAAAAAATAACAAAGGAAAATATGACTAAAATAAGAAATGTAAACACTACTAATAACCAAAACCAATACAAGTCATTGCATCAAGCACCTTATATCTATTGTAATAACATCACATTATGAAACAAATCATAAACATACAATAGTGAAAAAATTATTGACGAAGTTTACAAACAAATTTCAGTTAGCGCCATAGATGTGATATAAATTGAAGACAAAAATAATATTTGTGATAGAATAAGTGGTGGGAATAAGATTTGTGACTAAATTATTGATAAAAATCATATTAATATGTTCTTTTTATAACAATTCGTAGTTTATATATATATATATATATATATATATATATATATATATATATATATATATATATATCAACTTGATGCGTTCCTTTTTTTTATCTCTTTTGTCCATAAATGTGGAACCATTTTAAAGTGTTTGATAATGTTTCTTAAGATCCTCCAAAAGGTTACCATGAATAAGGAGCATAAAACATCAAGTGGTTTTAATTCCAATTACGTGCCTAGTTGGATAGATCTTATATTTTTCTAGTTGGATAGATCTTATATTTTTATAGAAATTACTTAGACTAGTGTTAGTCCCTTCAGCGAGTGTACTGAGTATTTAAGTAATATAAAAAATAAGTAGAGTATCATATTCAAAGAGAAAGGAATTTATATTGAAAATTGAATATGTATCAATGTATTATGAATGAGACTGAGTAATAATGAAGTATTGATTTTGATTGAAGATGGGAATGTAAAAACAAAGCAATTAATAATTAAATTTGTGAAATTAAGCACTAAATTAGTTTCCACACATTTCCTCAACACTATATCCAATTATCCAAACATGAATCAAAAGACGATCCAAAGACTGAAAAGTCATCCATGAAAACCTCTATACATTTCTCCACCAAGTCTGAAAAAATGACTAGCATGCATCTTTGAAAAGTAGCTGGTGCATTACACAATCTGAATGACATTTTTCTGTATGCAAAAATATCAAATGGACACATAAAAGTTGTCTTTTCTTGATCTTGTGGGTCTACTGTAATTTTATTATAGCATGAATAGTCATCCAAAAAATAGTAATAAGCTTTTCTTGCTAACCTCTCCAACATTTGATCCATAAATGACAAAGAAAAATGGTCTTTCCTTGTTTCCTGATTTAACTTCCTATAACCAATACACATTATCCAGGCAATAACTGTTCTTGTGGGGATCAATTTGTTCTTCTCATTATGGATGATAGTTACTCCACTCTTCTTTGGAACCATCTACACAGGACTCACCCAGGCACTGTCTGAAATAGGATAAATCATTCCAGCTTCTAACAGTTTCTGCACCTCCTTCTTTACAACTTCCTTCATTGTTGGATTTAGTCTCCTTTATGGTTATGCAACAGGTTTGAAATATGCTTCCATGTGAATGTGATGCATACAGTATGATGGACTAATTTCCTTCAAATCTGAAAGTTGTCATCCAATTGCTCCTTGGTTAGTTTTTAGCACATCTATCAATCTCTTTTCCTCTTCAACAGTTAAAGAACTGCTTAAAATAATTGGCTTCTTCTCATCTCCTTCAAGGTATTTTAAATGAGGAGGCAGCACCTTCAATTCTGGTTTTTCATCCCCCACAACCTTTCTAACCACTAATTCTTCTTTGTTCTCAACCTTCTACATACTTTCTTTGGCTTGGTCTAACTCTTCAGCCAGAGCTAATGCCTCTTTATCACCCATCTCAACTAATTCCTCTAATGGTTTGGTGATAACTTACAACAATACATCAGAATTGCCTAATTCTTTCTTCACCTTACAACATTCTTCTTAAATAACATCAATTCTGAAACAATCCTTTTTGTCCTTAGGATGTTTCATGGCTTCAAATACATTAAAACTCACTTCTTCATTCTCTACGCACACTTTCAACTTTCCTTTATCAACTTCTATTATCACCTTTGTTATCTTCATGAAAGGCCTCCCCAAAATCAGAGGCTTATCGACATCTTCCTTAATGTCCATCACCGCGAAATCTATTGGAAAAAGGAATTTATCCACTTTTACTAGTAAATTCTCAATGATACCATATGGATGCTTGATGGATCGGTCTGCCAATTACAATGTCATTCTAGTAGGTATGACTTCTACCTCTCCTATTCTCCTCAGCATAGACAGTGGAATCAAATTAATGCTTGCACCTAAATCCAGCAGCATCTTGCCAACATACAAACTCCCTACTGTGATTGGCAATGTAAAGCTTCCAGGATCACAAGATTTTTGTGAAATTGCTTTTTCAATAATTGCACTGCAACCTGCCTCCAATTCCACTGTTTCCTTCTTTTGAAATTTCCTCTTCTTTGTGAGAAGTTCCTTCATAAAATGAGCATAAGTAGGCATTTGTTATAATGTCTCAGTAAAAGGAATGTTGATATGCAAATTCTTCAAAATTCAAGTAAATCTGATGAATTGGCATTCAACTTCCCTCCTAGAGGGTGCATGTGGATAAGGCACATGTTTAATAGGAACACCTTCCTTAACCTTCCTCCAATTTTGTCCTTCATCAGAATTTTTCTTTCCATCTGCTTTGACTTCAGTATCTATATCAGCAGTTGTGATCACTACTGGATGTATCTTCTCTTCCACTCTGTCTTCACTGAGTTCAGCCAACTTCTAATCTGCTTCAGCTGTCTTCTTTCTCTTTTTTTCATCCCTTCCTTCAATAGCTTCTTCATTCACATCAGAACCAACCTTCTTCCCACTTCTGATTGTAATGGCCTTGCATTGTTCTTTCGGATTGGTCTGAGTATTAGCAGAAAACTTCCCACTTCTGATTAGCTAGTTGCTTAGCCAATTGCCCAACCTAAGTTTTCAGATTTCTAAGGGGTGCTTCATGATTCTTCTGATTTGACGGAGAAGCTTGCATAAACTTCTCAAGAATGTCTTCCAGCTTACTTGTTCTGTCTTGCAATGAGGGATACTGTTGTTGTTGCTGATACATTGGTTGTCTACCTGCATTACCAGCTTCTTGCTTCCATCCCCAATTTTAATTTGTATTATTTCTCCAGCCTTGAGGTGGATTATTCGGATAGTTCACCTACTGACCATCCTGCTTGCTTGAAATTTCCATATACTGCACTTTCTCTCTGCGTACATTCTATTGAGGACAATTACCATTCAAGTGATTGCCTCTACAAACTTCACAACATACGGGTGGATTTTGATATGTCACTGGTTGTGCAGCTTGGATAGCCTACAATTACTGTGGTAGCTTGGCCATTTGTTGTGTCAATGCCTCCATCTATTGCGTCAAAATCTTGTTCTGTGCTAAGATTGCATCTGTAGTGTTCAATTCAAACACACCATTCTTTTGAACACTTTTCCTATCGTACTGTGCCTGATAGTCTGTAGACGCCAATGCATCAATAATCCTGTTAGCTTGTTCCACATCCACTGCCATCATCATGCCTCCTGCTGCAGCATCTAAAACCATTTTAGTATCCGACCTCAATCTGTTGTGAAACATATTCAATTGTGCAATCTCCTCAAAATCGTGATTAGGACATCTCCTCAACATGAATCTCTCCCATGCTGCACACAATGCTCCGTCTGCTCCCTGACGAAAATTTGAAATCTCTGACTTTGCTTTAATGTAATGAGACGGAGGGAAAAACTTCTGCAATAATTTCTCCTCCACCTCATTCCATCGTGTAAGACTTTGGTTAGGATGAAAATTCAACCAGTCTTTTGCCTTCCCTGCTAACGAGAATGGAAATAGTCTTATATATATAGCTTCTTTGTCTCGCTTCTCAAATCTCATGGTAGCAGTCAACTCATAGAATGTGGACAAATGAGTATAGGGGTCTTCATGATCCAATCCATTGAATTGATTACTACTGATGAGAGTTAAATATGTTGGCTTCATCTCTATAGCTCGAGCGGTATTACGAATAGCAATACTTGAAAAATGTCTAGACCTTTACTACAGAGCATAATCGCCCAATGTTCTTTGTGGTTGTCGATTATCATGGCCATTATTTTTCTCCACCATGATTGTACCACAAATCTTCTCTACTGCCCGACTCTTCTGATCACGCTTCCTCCTTTGCCTAAGCCGTCTCAATGTCTTGTTGATGTCTGTATCAAAAAGAAGTTGTTCTTCTTTCACCTAATTTCTCAAACGCATCAACCACTACACTAGAAAAAGTTTAATGATCACAAAAGATTAGAAATTCACAATACGGTTAATACAAAATTCAATTTTCAATTCTTCACTGTTCCCCGACAACGGTGCCAAAAACTTGTTAGTTCCTTCAGCAAGTGTACTGAGTACTCAAGTAATATAGAAAATAAGTAGAGTATCGTATCCACAGGGAACGGAATTCATATTGAGAATTGAGTAATAATGAAGTATTGATTTTGATTGAAGATGGAAACGTAAAAGCAAAGCAATTAATAATTAAATTTTTGAAATTAATATTAATAAAGATCTTGGGATTGAATTGTAATACTCTTCTTCTCATACACTCTTAATCATAACATTAAAATCATCTCTTCCAATTACTAATCTGTGCAAATAAAATTCATTCAATCTGATTCCTCTAGATTTGAAATTCATAAATTAAAATACCTAGCTCTGTCCCCAATTACTAAAATATATTAATCAACATTAAGCCTAGTTGCTATAAACAGTCATTACACTATAATTCATCCATGAACTTATACATGCAATGTGTTAAACGTTTGGTTCCAAATTCAAAAAGTGTTTTCCAGTCACAATAAGAATTCTAAGATAGATCAAATTATGAATAAAACGTAAAACAAAGGTAATTGAATTTAATGATATCAAACAACGTTAAGAGTGCATTCAAAGTTGAGAAATTACATCCAATCCCAAGAATAAGAGAGTTAGCTACTCATAGTAGCCATGGAATACAAGAGAAAAGAAAAAGAATGGATCTTGATCAAGTGCGGCCGTGCAAAGAATATGCCAACAAGTAAGTAATAATGAGCGATCCCCCTTTTTGACCTAGCTTTGGCCCTTATAGCTTTCCTTCCTTCCATTAGGTCAATATGCGACCGTTACCTCTTAATCCACGCTCCAATAGCGTTGTCGCCTTCAAATTAAGGATTCCTTATGAAAATCTTTAAGTGAGTTTTAGTCCAGACAGTATTCTTCGCTTAAGCAAGAAGTCACTTATGCCCCTTTCTCTGCTTCTTCCCTCTAATTCAACATTTTTGTTTTCTCTCTCTTCCGATTTAACCTAATTCTTAACAAAAATCATTCTTTACACATAAATCATTCTTTAACCTAAACCCTACACAATAAAACGTATTAAATAACAAAATGAATCATAAAAGACAATAAAATTCAAATTAAAACCAAATTAATAACAAAATCAACATAAATATGTATAAAATTAAACTAATAATTAAAGCTTATTAACTAGATCATATGTAAGTAATAACAATGTCAATTACTCATTTACACAAGATATCAATGGTGGGTTTGTGATAAAAGTATAAGCATTGGAAGCGTAGAAGTTGTTGGAAACTGTTTTGGCTGAAATACAAGAGAGGGGGTGAATTGGATTTCAAAACTTTTTGAAACAGTTTGATATTTTCAGTAAAATGCAATTCTGTTTCACAGACTGGATCTTTATTTGAATTTACTGAATCAGAACAGTTGCATGAAAAAGTAAGCAGAATCAAGAGTCAATTTAGAACCCAGTTTAGTAATAATACAATTCAATACTCCAAACAAATATATCAGTATTTTATTTCTTTAAACAGAATTGATTATAGTAAAAGCGGAAGCAGTTCAGTTAAGCACACTGAATTAGTAAGAATTAAGAAACCCAGTAAACTGGTCAACTGCTATTCAGAACCAGTTTCAGTAATTCAAAGTCTTTCTTTTAAAGAATACTTCTTGAACAAGAAACAGATATTAAACTGAGATTAAATTCAGAATAGACAGATTCCAAACAGTCAAGACAGTAAGTATTAAGATCACTGAATAGACTGAGTAAACACAGTCCAGTTAC
>Ga0209700_106002_pt1 | contig 19584 bp, 11 predicted proteins | sample SiratroredBW_FD_187528 | JGI IMG/M metagenome (GOLD analysis project Ga0209700, IMG submission 187528) | Root nodule microbial communities of legume samples collected from California, USA - Siratro red BW (SPAdes) (version 2) | ecosystem: Host-associated > Plants > Roots > Nodule | place: USA...
TATATATATTACAACAATTTACATATTATACAAATTATCAAACATATGCGGCTTCATCACATCGGTGGAGCAAACAAGTTAATTATTGGGTTGTTGTGGATTGCAAGTGGCATGAAGAACACAACCACTACAGGTCCTTCTAGTGTTAAAGGTACATCTTCAAAATTTGTGAAGGCAAAAATTGTAAAGGCTACACCCCGGAATGTAACAGAATCCTCTGTTACATTTGTCCTCCAATCATTCCCAGGGAAGAAAGTTGAAATGTTTGCAGAGAAGGATTGTGCAGGATTTGGCATATCCATTATTGTTGCTCTATCATACATTCATATTTTAACAAAGAGAGAGAAAAAAAAAGTGAGATATACAGTTTTTATATAAAAAAAATTCTCTTTTTTTATTTTTTATTTTAAAAAAACAAAACTTAAATATTAATTCCATAAAATCTTAATATATAATGGAATACAACAGCAGTGAATATTCAGGATAAATGAGCGATTAATATCAACCTCCCTCCAATAACACACAATCTTCTGCTCATTTGAAACCTCAAGAATAAGTTCCTCCAACCGCAAACTATATCCATAAATCACATCATGATCATGAGTGTAAGACAGAAATCAGATATAGTGTGGAAATCATACTTGAGAATCAGTATCAACATGAAATAAAAAAATATAACGTGAGGCTTGGGGTACCTCACTGTAAAAATATTTTAAGAAATAGAAAATAAAATAGTATATCTCCTTTACCCTTACCTTTGATATTTAAGAAGGTTGCTAAAGGATTGGGTGACTTTTGAAGTCTTTGGTAAAAATGAAATTTCTCTTTTTACAAAACTAACTTGGAAGAAGGATAAGAAGGTTGTTATTTTCGTGAGAGGAAATATTCTTTTTGGTTCTTTCGTATCTCTTAACCTATTTATATAAGGCAGTCTCCATATTTAAGAGTTACTGAAAGGCATTTATTAGCAGAGTGGTTGACGTCACAGTAAGTGACGTAGTAGATAATGAATCCTCCACCAATTTGAAGAAAAAAACAGTGGTTTATATATTTATGATTTGTCCTGTTATTCTTATTTTTCTTAGTCTATATATATATATATATATATATATATATATATATATATATATATATAAAATATTCATTGCATGCACTATAGTCCGAGTTACTTTAAATATTTTTTTTTAATGATTATTCTTAAAAATAAAAATAAAATATTGATTATCAGTAACTTTATTACTTTTTAAATCAAACTTTAAGTTAATTTTATTTTACTTTTTTTTAAAAGCTGGTTTAAGGACGTGTTTAATTATACGCAATGGGCATAATGCACAAAGATAAAATTAAGTTATAGAATGATTTTTTTTCTTATATATATATATTTAGATTTTTAAAATTATTTATATAAATAATATAATATGAAATTTACAATTATATTCTTTTTATAATAGATATCTTAATGTCATTGTAGTAATAATAATAATAATAATAATAATAATAATAAATAATAATAATATTTATTTAAAATTTTGATGATGTTACAAGACCTTTTTCACTCACTCCATTAAGAGAAACCCACAACTAGCCGGAATACGTTTTTTTAGAAAAATAAAATAATATATTCGCAAACCATACCAAAATGGTTACACAAGATGCATAAAGCTCTTATGAATGCTTAATTGTTAGAGTGAAGTTGGATAAGGGCAACATTCAAAATAGTTAAGATTTTATTTCCAAAGATATCTAAGGGTAGTCTAAGCCCTATCTTTGGAAAATAAAATGACATAGAAAAAGCAAAAGGGGTCCTTTAAATCCCGTGTTACCCCTACATATACATACTGGTTCTCCTGGTTCACACAAAACGATCACAATATTCCTTTCGTCAGTTTTGTTAAAAGCTTGTAATTCACATAATTTTCTCTTATCTTCAAAAGAAGTAAAACTAGAAGTTTCTTTTAGAAGTTTGGCTTTAGCCTAGGGGTACATGGTTTCAAAAGCCATCAAACAAATAATAATCGCAGAAGAGCATATCCTAAAAAAGGGAAAATAAACGCCTATGAAACAAGGCTTGGGGATGAAAAAGAAAATCAAAGTGTACTTAAGGATGCGAAGTGAAAGGAAGGCAAAGGATGGAGAAGACAAAGTAATGGTGAGTGTTGGGCAATCAATTGAAAAGTTAAACAAAAGGGTGGCTAAAATAAAGCTAATGGGTTTCAGTCACATGGAAAGTTTTAAAGTAGGGGTAATAGTTGAAATGAAATGACTCATTATGATAAAATTCTAGGCGTTTCTGTAAAGGTATTGAGGTGATTTTAAAAGCCTCTTCACTTGTTCGGCTTGATGCTGAAGGGCTTGGGACCCGTTCTGGGCGTAAAGGGGTGTTTTTAGTAAAAAAGAGGGTGTAAATAATGATGATCTAAATAAAAAGACGTGTATTCAGTTAAAATGAGCTGGAAGGTTATGGGCCTAGAATAACATTGTGACAATGGATTACAAAATAAAATTAAGGCAATTGCTTCCTATGCCCCATCAAATGCTTCTTGCACCCTATTAAATTTTTAAAATCCTAACTCTGCCCTTGATTGGAATTGGGAGGTGTAGTGTGTGTTTCAAAATGGGTATTCCGAAAGCTTATTATTACATTTCGAAAAGTTCTTTCCGAAAACCAAAAAATACATTACGGAAAATACTTTTTGGAAGTCAAAAAATACATTCTTAAAAGGATTTTCTGAAAGTCAATGGAGGGTGACAATTTCATTATAGAAAGGGCGTTCCAGAAACAAGAAAATGCATTTCGAAAAGGACTTTTCAAAACCTTTTTTTCATTCTGTAAAGGACTTTTCAAAAGTGTTTTTTTTGCATTCCAGAAAGGACTTTTCGAAAATGTTGTATTGTGTTTCAGAAAGAATTTTCCAAAAGATGTTCAGAATCATCTATCCAGAATGCAGACGAAAATGACAAACCTGCAACTTGATTCACGCCTCCGACCGTTGCAAACCATCGATGTTTCTCCTAAACTGCCGCAAATCACATTCCCAACAACACCAAACACAAACCTAACCAAATTCCTATCAAAATCCAACCCAAATCAACTCTAAATGAAACTTAAATCAAGCCAAAATGAAATTTTACAACTTTTTAGAAAAAAGGAAACAAATGGGATGAGAATCCACCTTTGATGAAGAACCCAACCACTTTCAAAAATCAGAATTTCTTTGATACATGTCTAAATGAGTACTTCCATCCTTTCCTATCATTGAGTGCAGTAACTAAATGATAAGGTGTAGAAAGCAATTTCCTAAAACTAATTGTTTAGGCTAGAGATTCTCAAAGACTGGTATCTATTTAAATATTTATTACTCGTATAACCAACACGAAAAAATAAATGTAGTACACAAATATTGTTTTAATAAGAAGGGTTTGAAAATTTATAAATAAAGATAAATTTAATTGAGAATAAACTTTATTTTGATTGGCTTAAAGTCGATGCTTCAAACTATAATAGTTACCCATTCTAAAGGACATTAACAAAGCATCATTATAAATGTTTGGTTTTACCCCTAAGAAAACAAACATAATTTTTTCCAATTTTATAAAGAATTAATACAAATCAACCTTAAAGTACATGTTTTTTTTTGAAGAAAAAAATTCCTAATGCTATTGAACATATTTTTTACTATTCTTTGCAATATTAAGTTCTTATGATATTTTTTAACTTTATATTTTTAAAAAATAAGATATCATTTATATTGATTTTAATTAATGGAATAATATTTAAGACTGACTAAGTAAGAATGTGTATGAAAGAAGTATAAGAGAATTCTCAACGTCATTCTATCACTATACGATAAACTAGCTGATTTTGAGAATTTTTACTCCTACAACACATAGATAAATTATATTTTTAAAATTAGAAGACTAATACATTAGAGAAAAAATTTCATGGAATTGAAAACACTCCTATTTTATTTGGGAAACACACGGCGTCGTTTTACCAAGCATCTTTGGGTTATTATTTGTTTACCTGTGAGACTGTAATAGAGAGAAGGAAATTGGGGGAAAATGGGGTATGTGATGAGAGTGAGATTGGCGTCGTTCTTCGCCGGGGCTGCAACGGCGTCGTTTGCGGGTCTTTATATACTCCACAAGGATTACAAGGTTGCACACCAATCTTTTTCCAAACAGGTACACGCAAATATCCTCACCAATGTTTCCTTTTTTTTTTTTTTTTTTTAATTATTATCATTTTGGTGTTTTCGATTTTTTCGTAGATTTGTGTTGTATTTAGTATTTTTTGTTCCCTTAATCATGTCATTTGCGTGAGCTGTTAATTGAAAGCGCTCCTAGGTGGTAATTAGTAACATTTTTTGGAATTTTGGTTAGAACGAGGAATAATTGATATGATGCGATAATGAGTTGATGGCGATTATTGTCGAGATAAATAGGTTAGAAATGGGAACAGTATATGTAAGAATTTTGTAATTGGTAGGGGCTTCTGTTTTCCTCATAAATGGTTTCTTTCTTTTTGTAATGTTAATGTTTTCGCCGATGGTTGTATCGATGCTGTGTTGTGGCTGGGTTTTAAAGCTATTCTACTTATCCTGAGCCACAAAATGGAGTGAAGATGCCCATTTGTTTCTGATTTTTTTAAATGATTGTATTTTGTCTTCTGATTGATGGAATGAGGACTGTGCAGAGGAAAGCGGTATACTTCATTTCCATATCCTGCTTTTGAATGAACTGAATTGAAAGGTCAGACTAAAATTGGGAGAGATTTTGCTTGGTCTCCTTTTTTTCCTTCCTCTCCCTTGTCGACTTCTATGCAAGGATAAAGATCCCTACCCTCCTCTTTTAATCTGGTTTTAGTCTTATCGCACTTTTCACTCATGTTCACTTTCTTTCACTTAACTCAAACAACTTCGTTTTCTACTCATTCCTACTCACTTTCTCTTATTCATCCATCCAAACAAAGGTTTAGATTCCATGTAGGATAATATTCTGTTCAATTTCAATTTTAACAGTACATCTTTTGTGCGACCCGAGCAGGGTTGGGTTTGGGTTTGCACACTCTTAATGGGTATTTGGATAATTGAGTGGCAGTCATGGTATGCTGGTGATATTTACATTTTTTTCAGAATGACCTAAGCCTTACTTGTTAATAACAGAAATGTTGGAAATATTTAATAGGATTATTGTTTATTCCCTTGTCACTCCAATATACACATACTTGTAATATCTACATGTATTTTATTTATTTTGCACTTGCCTTTAGTTAGTTTGTTTAATGCAGAGACTGGTCTTGCTGTTGTAGGACTGTTAGATGTATTTTCTTCCCAAACCTGTTTCTCCCTAGTCTTTTTTAAAATATTATTAGGGTCTCATGAATTCTGTCTTGCTTCCTGACTCTGAATAAATATTTCTCGTTTTTTTTTTTGTTCTCTGCAAGACCTCCTCAACTTCTATAGTGCATTTCCATCAAGTGTTTTCCTGTCTTAGTTTTGCTTGAATAAGGAATGCAATGCGAGCTGCAAACTAGCATCATAGTTGCTGTCTCCAATGAATGTCTCTTCTCTCATGGTTTAAAATTGTTGTTTATTATCAAATTTAGAAAATGTAGATGGTTTCTTTTCTAGTTGTTCTTACGGGGTAATATGTTTTGCTGTCAATTTTTTTTTTTTTTGGAATTTCTGTATTTTGAATCTTGAATTCAAATTATGTATACTCATTGGATTGGATAACTTTTTTTCATAAACATTTCTAAGAAAACAAAGATAGGAAGAAAAACAAAGGAAACATAAAAGTTAAAACTAATTTATGTACAAAGATGTAGTTTTTTTTTTTAAAAATTCACTTCTAAGTAATACATAAATAAATCCATAATAGATTTGTCTCACATTTGTAGTGCTATCTTGTATATTGTCAATCATCTCTTCCCTCCATTTTCTTGCATGGGAAATGAAGTTAGGTTTTGTTTGAAAATTGACATTGTAATTTTTATAACTCGTGTGCTGTTCCACTTGATGAACGAACTTTCTTTGTTTTTTCAGATGAATGACCTCCACAATTCACTAGAAAGTCGAATTTCTGCCTTGGAAAAACTGAAACAAATTGAAAATTCAGAACAGGTTGAAGCAACAGAATAGACTTCAGACTGAGCATCCACTGTGCAAAAAAATTGATTCGGTGTACTTAATATGAAAAGTGACTTTTGGTTTGCTTTCCTCAGAAATAAGTTTAAATTGACTCATTTTGTGACATCTCATGTGACTGACATTTGCGTCTAAAGTGTACTGATCTGTTGTGTCACCAAATGTTGTTTGGATTATATTTCGGTCATGAGCATTTAGCTTCTGCCGCGGTTGTACGTGGTAATTGAGTAATATCTGAATGACTATTTTTTTTCAATATGAGAATTGTGTTTTATATATTGTTTCTATTTACTACCTCTAGCTTGAAAATACTATGTTCTGCTTAACTAATATTTAGTGTAATAGTTTAACCACCATTTTGATACTCAAATTTGTAAACTATTATGATAATCCTTGAACTGATGAAATTAAAAAGGTAAAGGAGAAGAACACAGACAACTCTAACTTATTAACTATGTTCAAAAAAGAAAACGGTGGATACAAATGGAGAACATCCTAAAACTATCTATGTCCTCTACCTTTTTTTCCCGTTTCTACCGACACAACTTCCCCAACAACTCGAGAGGGCCTCTCTCCCCCCATAACAACGCCTCAAAGGCAAACACATTACAACTCGTACGGGCCTGTTCATATGAGCAAAAACTTCTTGCACCTATTAAATCTAACGCCCACCTTGAAAAATACAAAATCACCTTTATCTTTAGCTTTCAAAAATTTCTAAAATTATTTTTCGAAATATAAATTTATATTCTGAAAACTACCTTTTAGGAAAATCTTTTTTCAGAATGTAAATTTTATTTTCTGGAAAATGCTTTTTCGAATATTTTTGAAAAGTGTTTTCTGAAATATAAAATTTGCAAAAGTTTTCCTAAATATATTTTCAAAAAGTTTTTTTTTGAAATTTATTTGTGTCCGAAGGATAGTCCTGTAACTTTTTGAAAAGTGATGGGGTATGGTGAGAACTGATGGCTGTAGTAAGTTTTTGCCTATCCTCATTGTTGCTTCGAACCATGGGATAATTATTTATTTTTATCACTTTCAATTGAATAATAATAACAATAAAGATAAATCATTTGATAATTATTATAATTTTTTACTAATTTATTATAATTAGGCTAATTAGGTTTACTTAAAAGTTTGTTATTATTTTAACACTGTTTTTGAAATTTTAACATATTTGAGTGTATTTCGTATTTTGTCCATAACTTTTGTCACAGAATTTGGATTTACTTGATTCTTGTTTTGTTTTGCAAATAAATTAAAGATCTACAAATACTATTCAAGGACCGAGATTAAATTTGAACTGCAAAGTGGTTAAAATTAAACTTGAAGTTAGTACACAAAGACTGAACAACAAAGCGACACCCCGATATTTTGAATAGATTTTTTTATGGAGGGCTATTTAGTCATTTCATGTTTTAGGTTTTTTTAAAAAAATACAGCTCTCCTGGTAGAGCCGAGAGGCATCACAAAGTAAATAATTAAATACAGTTTTTTTTCTTTATTTGTTGTGCGTCTTGTATTTTATCTTTCCACCTTGCTATGTCAATCATGATTATGAATGATTATGAGTGGCTAATTGTTTCTTGATCATGAGGTTCATGTTTTGTAATTATTTCTATAATTACATGCTCAATTGCTATTTTAATTTGATTATTAGATTAAATAATTGGATTAATTTAGTAATTAAATCAATATCGATTGAATTGTGTTGTGAAATTTCTGAACCGATATTCAAGTCAGAATAATATTGTTGTTTACATTGGACGATTGTAGTTGTTCAGCATACAGTGTATTCGGTGATATGCTCCATGATTATAGGATGTTCAGGAATGTTAAATAGATGTAGAGATCTCGCTTTATTAAACTCACACATATAATTTAGATTTTTTTTAGAAACTAGTGAGAAATTTGGAAGAATCGAAAAAAGGTCAGGTTTGTTTTTATTACTTACATATAAATAAATATGTTTAAAATTCTGTTAAGAGATCTATAAATCAAGTCAGCTTGTTGGGTCATGAACCATGTCTCCACTATCACACCCCCAAACAAAAAGGTAAAACTGTGTTTATTCGCACACTTTTACTGCTGGTGAGGAAGGGGAGGTGCAGATCAAAGTTGGTGTGAGTGAATTGTTTCCATTGATATATGAAAAAGAAAAAGAAATTGTGTGGCTCCATCTTCCGTTCTTATATCTATTGCAAACTAGTGAGAAATGACAAAAAAAAACAAAAACAAAAAATACAAGTGACATTGGTGCGATCTTTTCATTTTACCCTTGATTTCATATGACCATGCAAGTGCTAATATTTTTGCTGAGTGCACATCAGATTTGACCATGCACATAATATTATTTCAGGATCATTGCACAGAGATTATGAAGCCCTCAACAAGTCATTGCATTACTACAATAAAAACCTGTGAAAGAACAATCCTTCACACCTTTGTTTTCCCCACTTGAGAACAATTGGTTGTTGTGTTGGGGTGACCATTGAAGTTTACTTCCCTTTTATCTGTGATTTGAATTTGAGGTTGTTGAAATTCCACACGTCTCCTTAGAAGCACTACCAGTGAGCATTAGAGCTAAGGTCCCAAAAAATACATCAATGTTTTTTTTTTTAGTGATCCATCTTGAATGTGGATTGTGGTTGACATTGGTAATTTATGGAGGAAATTCATGGCTTCTCTTGGATGAGTTTTTTTCATTGTGCGTGTGTTTGTTTGGCACCAATATCGCCTTGTGCATAAATTCCTTCTATAAAATTTGTTGTTGGTGATGGCCCAAGGACACACAAAAAAGGAGGCATAGTCAATTATGGGGTTCAACATAATCTATTATCCTCTACACTTGGACGCACAAATTTGAATAGAGGGATATTTGGGATTAAAGTGTATACAATAGACTATGACACTTCGGGGACTCAAAATATAATATTTTTGAGATAAGAAAACCATTTTTTTAGTAGTTAGCAAAATTTTGAAACAAGGATTAGAATGTTTACCTTGTTTAATATGTTAATGTATAGTTTAAATTTTTCAAGCTGGGATTAAACTGATTAAAATAGGGTATAGCTTCTAAAAATAAGGTTTGAAATATCAAAGTAGTGTGTAGAAAATTTTAAGATAGTCACTACAATTGTAAATTTTAGTTTGATTTTTGTATATAGAATTTAATTCGAAAATATGTTACAACTTTTTAAGGTAGGAATTAAATCTTGAAATTTTCTGTTAACATTTTAAAGTAGGTAATAAATGTTATTTCGAAATATAATTTGTTCTTCTATTATGATTTTTTTTATTTTAATTTAAAAATTTATTTTATTTTTAGAAATTATTTTTCACATTAAGAATTTTTACTAAATTGAAAATATTGTCAGGAACAAAATAATTGACGACTATCTTGTAAGAGAATACCTGCTTACAAACTTTTTAAGGTGACGCAAGTGATGAGTATTTAAACACTTATTACTCTTTAATCAAATATGATTTTTAATATAAGGTCAATTAGGTTATTTTGTAAACTTTATAATTAACACAATTTTTTATCTATTACATTAATAAAATTACTCAAAAAAATTACTTTTCAATTTTTTTTTCTTAATTGAAACAACCTTATTTTGCATTATTTCTCTTTCTTTCCTTCTTTTTTTCGATCCCTAATCCAAACAATGACTAGGTATAATGTTGACAAAAAAAAAGTGCAAATTTCTATTTCCAAGATATCAAGTCATTTAGTGTTTAATAGCTCATAAGCTATCATGACACATCATTTAGATTATGTGATATTGTAGGAAATTTAAGAAAGAAATTAAAAAAAAAAATTTAACTATTTATCATTACCATTGTGTCGCTAACTCTCATCATCTCCAACTCTAGTTCATTTGAACTATTTATACATCATTAATTATTATATATAAAAAGTTAATGAGGTAATCCAAATTTATTTTGGAGATCAATAACTCCTATCATCATTAATTTAAAAATTATATATATATATATATATATATATATATATATATATATATATATATAAAGAGTATCTAATTTCTAAAGTGAATATAATCCAAATGTGTCGTATTCATCAATGGAGGTTACTTACATTCCTTTGAAGTTAATGGAATATGAGCAAAATGTAGAAGCATATATTAGAAATAATTTAAAAAATTAGTATGCAATTCTAATGAAAAGTAATATTATTATTTATCCTATTAAAAATAAAAGCGGCTTGATACATGTAACTTCCAATTGATTTAAAAGAAAAAGTCAGTAAAATGTTATGTACTAAAATGCATGAGACCTAATACACGTTTATATGTTTACATTCTTCAACAAAGGTGATTTGCGAAGAAAATGGGAAAATTAAGATATAAAAACATAAAAAAAGAAATAAACCTTAATTATTAATTTTCCTTATAAATGTGTGAAGAAAGTCTAAAAAATCACCTATTTGTGATACATAATCGATTAGGTTTCCATAGGCAATTATTTATAAAACATAATTAATTATAATGAAGACATATATGTTTTTAACATAACAATTATGTCATTAATTTTTATTAATAATAAAATAAATAATTAATATAATATTATGAAAATAAAAATGAAAATAAAAAATAATTCTTTAATCACTATCAATCATTTTTACTATAATTTTTTTCGCTCAAATCTATTTATTTATTTATTTTTAAATTGAAACATCTTTCCGTTTCAATTTCTTTCTTATCTTTTCTTTTCCCTTTCCACCATTTTAAGATCCAAATAAATCCAGTGTCTCTTGCTAACTTGATTTGTGTGTGTATGTGAACTAGCAAGACATTTACAGCTTAAAACTACATGTAGTCTACACAGTACACGCCAAAGTCCAAATAAAAGTTGGAATAAATTGAATAGAAGAATCCAACCAAATAAGTCAAAGGAAATGGGCCATTTCGACTCTTATGTTGAATTAAGTGAATGACATGAGTGGGGCCCAGATGATGTTTTGTCACAATTCATTGTCTTCTCCAACCCATTTCAAATTGAAGTAAATTCTAATTACATTATCAATATACTTTAATTAAATTCTAATTACATATTATAAAAAAAATTACACATTCTAAGTGTTAAACAATACATACATACTACATTACAGATATTTTATATGTTCGAACTATAATAAATTTTGGGCAAGGATATCATTCTTATGTAATTTTGCTTGATTTCATAATTTTGTGCATCTAATTTAATTTTCACCATTATACAGACTATAATGAGCTTTCTTATGTAAGTAATTAAATTTTACACCAGTTTTGTAAGTTCATCTCAAATTTTATATTAAAAACATCATACTTTTTATCAAATAAAATTTCCATATACAAAAGATATATAATTTGCGCAAATTCTTTATTCAATTAATGAAATATGCGATGATTATATGAATATTGTATATGCATGTATAAAAAATACATATATTAAAAGAATTCTCTTATTAAATATTCATATTAATTAGAAATAATATCAAATTATAATATGTAAATAAAGATAAATCTTATCTTATAAATTGATTTTGGGAAGATCAATTAAGTATAAATTTACTTCTTAATAGAACTTATTCTTGTAAATTTGAAAAAACCTGTATTTAGAAAGTAAGCTTCAATATTACTATACCAAATTTGTGGAGCTCCTTTTATTGTGTATAAAGTTTTTTTTAATTTATATATTTTATACTCTTCACCAACTTTAACATAACTAAGAGGTTGAGTAACAAATATCTGTTCTTTTTAATTCTTCATGTAAAAAAGCTGATTTGACATCTAATTGAAAGATAGACCATAAATTTTGAGTTGCTAATGTAATTATTAATTTGATTGTATCATGCCTTGCGACAGGAGCAAACACTTCATTATAGTTAATGTCAAATTCTTGCTTATATATCCTTTGACAACTAAACGAGCCTTGTGTTTATCAATTTCAACATTCTTCTTCAACTTTGTTTTATAAATCCACTTAATGTCAATAGTCTTCATTCCTTTTGGAAGTTTCGTTAACTCCCATGTATCGTTCTTTTCTATGGCTGCAATTTCATTGTCAATGACTTTCCTCTATTTTGAATGTGAACCTCATCTTCATAAGTTACAGGATCACAATCTGCATAGAGAGCAAAATGAGGATCTTCGGATTGATCTATTCGTGTTACCTCATAATCACTCATCCATGTCGGTCACCTTTTTATTTGTTGGCTCCTTGGTTCTCTTATGATTGATTGCTCATCTTAAATCTCCACAGGCTACTGCCCCTTTTTTGTTTCTTCATCAAAATCTACTAGAATATTATTATCAACACTAGGTACTATGTACGTGTCACTGTCAAAAAATTTCCTTCATCAAATATTACATCTCAGTTAATGATAATTTTCTTAGAAGAATTATATAGTTTGTAAGCTTTTGAACAATCACTAACACCAAGAAAAACACATTTTCCTCCCTTGTCATCTAGCTTATTCCTTTTCTCACCTAGTTTGTGTGCATATGCAATGTAACAAAATTTTTGAAATGACTTACATCCAGTCTTCTACCATTCTAAGCTCTTTTGGATGTCATATTTTGAACTACTAGAGTTGGACTTCTATTTAGAATATGAAATACTCCAGTTGACAGCCTCCGGCCAAAATTTCATGGGATTTTGCTCTTCTTCAAAAGACTTCTCACCATGTTCATGATTGTGCAGTTCTTTCTTTCACACCAATCATTTTGTTATGTAGTGTATGTTGTTGTTAACTGTCTTCTGATGCCATATTTTTCACAAAAGTATGCAAATTCATGTGAAGTATATTCACCTCCACAATCGGTAGGAAACACTTGAATTAAGCATCCAGCTTCTTTCTCCATCATGGCTTTATAGCTTTTGAAAGCTACAAGCTTCACATTTTTCTTGTAAGAAATAAACCCACTTTTTTATGCTAAAATCATCAATGAAAGTGATGATATAACATTTACCTCCATTTGAGATAGGATTGATAGGCCCACAAATGTTAGAATGAACAATCTCTAAATGTTGTCTTGCTCTCCTTACTTTTCATTTTGGGAATGACATCGGTGTTGGTTGCTAGTGGTACAATCTTCACAAATATTTGAGAAACCTGTGAAATATGGAAGACTTATAACCATATTTTTCTGTTGAAGCATTTTTAGTCCACCAAAATTGAGGTGACCATAACGAAAATGCCAAAGCCATGCTAAGTCTTTTAATTGTGCTGCAAAACAAGTTTGTATAATGTTGTTGGGGATAAAGAGGAAACATCCTATTTGTTGTCATTTTGACTTGAGCAATCAATCTCAACTTTTAATCATGTATACGACATACTTCATCTTTGAAAAGGATCTCATAATCCTTCTCTTGTAGCTGACCAATGCTCAACAAGTTGGTCTTTACATTTGTGACAAAAAGAACATTAGAAATAGTTTGTGTGGCATTCCCCTTGGTGTGAATGATTACCTGTCCCTTTCCCATCATTAACACTTTGGTGTTGTTCCCAAACTTCACATTATCCCTGTATGATTCGTCTAAAGTAGAGAAGACTGTCTTGTCACCACACATATGGTTACTGCATCTTGTGTCTAAATACCACTTGTTCTTGCTAGTTTCCTCCTTTGTATGATAGAGCATTAAGAGAGAAACTTCTTCATCATTCTTTGCAACATATGATTTTACTCCATTGGGTTTGGTAGGTTAGTATGACATTTAAATTTATGATGTCCATACCTGTGGCATCCATAACATTCTACATTGGACTTATCTCCTGAGTTTGCTTTGTGAGTAGATGATTCAAATTCATCTCTTCCTTTTCCCCTTTCTCTTCCTCTTCTTTTCCCTCTTCCATGATAATTATTGAATTGGTACTCTGGTTGTTGTTGTTGATGATTTTTGTCATTCATTGGCCTTTTGTTTCCCTTATAAGTAGTTTTATTCAATGTAGAAGATTGACCATTAGTGGATGTTAGCAGTGTTTGCTCTTCTTTCTCCTACTGATTAAGCTTCTGCTCATGAACCAATAGAGAGCTTTGCAGTTAATCTAATGTAAGTTCATCAATATCCTTTGATTCCTCTATAGAGCAAACAATAAATTAAACTTTGGGGCCATGGAACGCAATTTTTAACTATGGTAACTTCTTTCTGTCTTGTCTCCATAAATCCTTATTTTGTTAGCAATTGTCATGACTCGAGAGAAATAATCGGTAACTAATTCACCGGACTTTATTCGAAGTGTCTCAAACTCCGTACAAAGTGTTTGAAGTTGTTGCCTCCTTGCCTTTGCTAAACTTGTACTCTTTTTTCATGGAGTCCCAAATCTGCTTGAAAGTGTCATTGCATAGAATTGTTTCCAAGATTGCATGGTGAATTGATTAAAATAAGTAATTTTTTGCTTTGAGATCCTTCAACTTCATTGATTCTATCTCAGTGTTTGCACATCCGTTGTGCTAGTGGGTATTCCATCTCAAACAACTTGCGATATTCCTTTGACCCTAAGAAATTTTCCATCAACAAGCTCTATTGATCGTAATGGCCATCAAACCGAGGAATGGAAGGCTGAACAAAACTTTCTGTAGCCATGGGTTACTCTTTTGTTGTTGCACACTCTTCACTCAAAGCTCTAGTACCACTGTAAACTTGAGACAGTAAAATAGTGGAAGTGAAAAATTGCTAGATATTATTCATCAGATAAAGCCTTTAAATAGGTTGTACAATTTAAGGTCTAAATATTGTAAAATAAGCACACTAATATTTAAATATAAATTAAAAACTGATCCCTTTATGCTAAATTGACGTTAACATACTCTTTATTGATGCTAATAGACTCTTGACTCTTTTAAAATTAAAACTAACTTATTTATTTAACAATTTTAATAAGGTTTGTTGGGTTTATAGTATTATTAGCTATCGGGTGGTTATTATACCAATTATAAATATTTTATTACAAGCATAAGATGTTAATGTCTTAACATGAGAGGAATGTAATGAAAGTCCACATCAATTAAAAATGTCAAATTCCAGTCATAAATATTTTATTCCAAGCTTAAGATGTTAATGTCTTAACATTAGAGGAATGTAATGAAAATCCTACATCAATTAAAAATGTCAAATTACAGTATATAAATGAAGACAAACCTCACTTTATAAGTTAGTTTTGTGATAATAAATTATACTTAAAACTCATTTTTTTTTTCTTAATATAAGTTGGTTTTGTTATAATAAATTAAGCTTCAAACTCACTTTTTTCTTAATATACATTTTCCTAACAAAGAACAAAGAAGAAAAAGAATAAATGTGTAATGACATTACATTACCTTAACAAGAAATGAAAAATAAATAATAAATTTATTAAAATATAAACATTTAAATAGTTAAAAATATGAACATTTTTGAACAAATTTGACTTCAAATGATAATTAAATATCAAATATTAGAATAAAATAGGATATACAAATCTACGTATTTTTAAGAAATATAAATCCACGTGTTAAAATAACAAATATTACTTAAAGTAATAAAAAGAAATTCACTACAGCTTAACAAAAAATAATAAAGATTAAAAATATTAAAATTCAACAAAATACATAAAAAGACATAATTATCTAAAAGAAAAAGATCTAACATTTTCTTCTAAATTATCCTGCTACTTATATACTCTATCCATGAACACAACGATACCGACATACGTGATTTAATAAAATAATTAAAAAAAAGTTTTTCTATAAAATTAAGTATAAGTTAATTATTAAATTTAGACAAATTAAATTTTACAAATTTAGTCATATCACTAATCATATGATAATTTTATGTTCACTAACATTTCCTAACCAAACCAAGATATTTTTGTAGTTAACAATTAAATTCTTAATTCATTTTTGATGGATTTTATCACATCACATCACATCATCTTTAAAGGTAACATATATACTTTCTCTTCAATGCAAAGATATTGCATGATCTCGTCTAATGATAATTATTTATACTTCAAGTTAGGAACATATATTACTACCAATATTTATCTTAAATAAAAGTTATTTTTTATGTAAAAAATAATTATTTTTTATTATTGTGACCCATATTTTTAATAAATCTATTATTATGTCACTATATTTTGATGCAAATATTTTATAAAAATCAGATCTTAAATTTATAATTTATATATGACTTCTACCATAAAGATATCCTAAGTGTAATGTAAAACTCAATTTTCCTATACATAGTCCCTTCAAGGGACTTGTGCAAGAGCACTAAGAGGTATTGTCTCTTTAGAGTGTTTTCAAGAACTTCAAACGTGTTTTGTGTCGTGTAGATTTTGTTTGGATTTATAATGCGATTTGGATCTGCATTTTGAGTTTTTATACACACTTTACATTTTGGAACTATATTTCTGCGTTTTGAATTTTGACCTCGTATTTTGCTTGAGGCAAGGATTTGGGTTCCAGGATGATGGGGAGCTTGTGGTGAGGGTTGTGTTCGTAAGAAAAGGCATGTCTTTCACATTCATTGATTTGCCTTTACAACTACGATAAATCCTACATGTGGCAATAGTCACTTTCTTCATTACTTGAAATTTTAATTGATGTAATTTTTCTTTTTACATTGATTCAGTGTTCAGTACAAAAATCTTCTCTATATTAACTTCTGAAACACTTTCCTTGCATGGTATATTATGCATAAATTACTGTTTAATAAAGCAGCCCTTGTAAAATTATTTAGAAATTGAAATATTTTAGGATGAAAAGCTGGCATATAATGTTGGAGATGTGTAGAAGTAAAAGAAGAAAGGGAAAGAAATGATTTGAAGACTTTTTTTACGTTACATACATTGGGAAGGCAAAGAATATTAATCCATTTTCCTAGGAAAACAAAGAAAGAAAGGTGTGTGTGGATGGGGCCACGTGGGTGGTCCTATGAGATCCATTGCATGTTAAGAAGAAGATAGAAATAGAAATGGTCCCTCCCTAGTGAAAAAGAAAGGCAAATTCCAAATTATCAAAAGGGAAAAGGCAAAAAGAAAAAGAAGAAATAATTCATTTCAGAAAATCATTGCTTAGTCGGTGTTTCCTTGACGGTGGTAGCTTTGGAATCAACAACGGACAAAAAAGCTTAGCATAGATGAGATGAGATCCCCACCATCTTATACTGTTTTTGCTTCATCTATTTCTCCCTCTGCAACACCCATCCTCACTCTTTTACAATTATAAACAATAAATTTTTAGAAATTTTAAAAGTAGGAATTAATAAAAAAGTATATATTTAAATTATTCTTACTTTAGTTATAAAAATAAAAAGTAACATAGATTAGAAGTTGGGAAAGATGGTATGTGGTGATTAACTATTTGTAGGGTTTCTTTGAAGCCTGGGCAAAGTGAGGTTGGAGGAAAAACCAATACTTTTTTTTATCTTCATAAATGAAGAATAAAGGAAAATGGAGGATAAGAATTCCATTAAAGGGAAAGGTTGTTTGCCTTTGGGACAATGGAAGATTTGAAGGGTAATAAGGTTGGATGGATTGTGTACACTTGAAGGCAGGGGTTAGAGATTTAGAAAAGTGATTAAATGGGGAATGAAGAGGAATTGAGGCAGTGTTTGGGAATGGGGAATGGTAGTGAAGAAAAGTAAATGTGAATTAGTTAAAGTAGAGAGAGAATGCAAATTGTTGGGAGATAGTGAGTGATGTGACATAGCATTTGTAATTGTATTCTACAGCTGTCTACCTCTTTCTCTCTTATTTCATATTTTTTAAAAGAAAAATATAATTCAAAATAAAATTTACCTCCATTTCAACTCACTTAAAAATTATTATAATGTTCTTTAACTTAACTGTTTTATTTTTATTTTTTAGTAAAGTACACCACCAAATCTTCTTTCTTCTTCTAGACTGTAACCGAGGTGATGATATGTTTTGGAAGAAAAATTAAATTAAGAAGGACTGGTTCTAATAAGATGCATCAGTTGTTCTTGATATGTATTTTGAATAGAATAAATATCTATAGAAATGAGAGAAACTAAAATTTGGAAAAATATAAATGTAGAGATACTTTTATTAAATTTAAAAATTAAAAAAATAAAGATATATAACTTCTCAACATATTTTTTATTTTTATTTCGTATATTTTTCAATTTACGTTTTTCTTATTTACTCTTTCCTTTCTTCTTGATCAAACAAGGGATAAATTTGAATGTGATAAATTATTTTATTCATTAATATAAATAAATATTCATTTATATTAAGACAATGAATTTAACTTTATTTTTTATTTTAATTTAATTTATTATTTACTGACGTAGATATTACCATTGAAGGTATTTTTTTTGTCAATCAATATACTATTTTCCTAGTAACAAAATTATATTTAGATATATTTTTAATTATTTAAACATTGCTTTAGATAATTACATATCAATAAACATGTAAATATCGTTTTATTAGTAATGTCTTAAATATAAGGTTGTACTAAATATTTAAAAGAGAAAATTTTTGTTGTTTATTATGATTTTATTCGATTATCAAAATTGTCTCTTATAAAATTATTTATAATTTTAAAATAATATATTTTAATTAATCTTATCATATCAAACGTTAAAAACTTTGAAAAGATTAATTTAATCAAGTGAAGCATGAAAAGATCTTATACTAGTAACTTTTATGTTTGACATCTATCCATTTTCTTCAAATATAAGTATATTTAAAGATTTACATTATTTTGAAAAATGATTAGTTTAAATAATAAATATTGAATAATAATTATTTTTAATAATTTTTAATTAGAACAAAAGTTATTTCTAGTAATAAATTGAAATAAAATTACTTAAAAAAGTCATATTTCTCTTAATTGGGTTACGTAACATTTCTTCATTTTATATTTTTAAAAAAAGTTTGACCAACTCGATTTAATATATCTTTATGTTATTTTTTTTTATAATTGTATCGATTATATCTATGTCAGCATTTTGATAACTAGTTAGTTTTTAGGATTGAAACACGAGAAGTATACATCTTTAAAAAAATATTTATTCCTTTTGAGTTGTTATCTTTAAGAAAAATGATTATTTAGATAAAGTGATTCATATTCACATTTAAATGTCTTTTTTTTGTCTTGCTAATAAATAATATATGTTTAATTCATCACATTCTCGTTTCAACACTTTGTTCTTTTTTTTTTCTTTTGAAAATTTGAGTGACACCCAACAAATTTTAAAATACGATTATGAATCTTTCTCATTAAGCTTTCAATTGTTTTCCAGATCTTGAGAATAAATTTTGTTCTTTATAATTATTTTTAAAATAATTAGTATTTTTTTATAAGTTAAGTTCATAATGTTTTTAAAATTTATTATACTAATCAAATCATTCATAAACTTCCTCTTCACTTACTACTTTTTTTTTTTTAATCCAAACAACCTTATTTTTTATTATCTTTTT
>Ga0209700_106004_pt1 | contig 19576 bp, 5 predicted proteins | sample SiratroredBW_FD_187528 | JGI IMG/M metagenome (GOLD analysis project Ga0209700, IMG submission 187528) | Root nodule microbial communities of legume samples collected from California, USA - Siratro red BW (SPAdes) (version 2) | ecosystem: Host-associated > Plants > Roots > Nodule | place: USA...
TTGTTCATTCCTTAGAAAAAAAATCCTTATTAAATAATATGTTATTTGTGCACCCTAAAAAAATCACTCTGCTCCTTCTGTTACGGAATCAGTAACAGAAGTTTGACAATTATGTAATATATTCACAGGAAAGTCTCTTCTTTCATTAAGAATGATTAATTTAAAAAAAAAAATTTATTCATAACGAAAGAAAAGGTCTTCCTTATTTCGAGAAAATTCTTAACCATTTTTACAAGAAAAAACAATAAGACAGCAAATTAACTTCTTCATATGTTAAACCAACTTATAATAAATTAATTTTTAAATATCATTTTCTATCAGATATAAGTTCATTTTAGTTTAAAAGGAAATGAATTTTATTTTTCTTTATTCCTTGAACAAACTTTGTGAAAATGATTAATTTTTGGTTTATACTTGCCCTTATTGACTTAAAAAGACAAAGTTGGGATAACTGGGCAAACAAAAAAGCTAATGGGTCGTCACTAGATAATATAACTTTTCATTTAAACAATTTTTAGATATAAAATTAGTGAGCAAATATATTTATTCTTCAACATTTAAACAATGTTGATAGTAGCATTACAAATTCTATAATATTGCTCTAGGTATAATAAAAGTTGGTATTCCACATATCTTCGTTTTCAGACAATTGCTGAACGATAGTAAATGCAGAAGCATGGGCAATGCTTCAATGGCAAACGAATAAGACGTCTTATATACACAGCTTAAAAAGTGAGGGTTTTGATGAATATAGCAGGATTTTGGTTTGCTCCTTGTTATCATCACTGTAAAAGAAAAAAAAAATTACTCGCAAACAACCAACTGCAACTACAAGGCAGAAGGTACATTCCAGAGTGGCAAGTCGACACATTGCACAGCAAGAATTCAACAACATATCTGTCCCTTTACTTTTTTTTTCTTGGAAACAAAAATGGGTTAAATGGCTAATCTAGCGATGAAGATTGCTTTTTCTAACTTGCAGCAAGTGGAGCAAAGAGATGCTTCCATTCGATCTTTGAGGTTCATGTGCAGCTAACTTCCTTGTGCCCCGATTCCCCTGCAAATGCACAACGGTGTTGTGTGTTTACTCCTAATCATTGTCCTTTCTCGAACTTTTCAACATAATATACAGGCTTGTAATTTCGTACGTGTGCGCTTTATTTGGAACTGAACTGATCCAAATTCAAATATTAAATTGTATATGGTACCTTTAATTTCTCAGATTTATCACAGAGATCGAAGGTACTCAAGTCCCTTGATAACATGGAAGAGGAGGGCATAAGTGTCCTGCTTTCGACAAGCACATATAAAAACTTCGTTAATGCTGAGGAAAAACAAAATGTGCAAGGTTAGAATGTTAAACACCACTCCATACTCTTCTACCATAAATACACCACGAACCTTTTTGGCTTAGGAGGTTTGCGAGAGATATCGACACCAATCTTACCACGTGGATCACCCACAAGGTTGTCTATTTTAGTAGATGAAGCATCTTTGGGTGACGAAGGATCCAAATTGTCATCTTCTGTTGATGATGACGAAACCAATAATTCCTAAAAGGGGAATAAATCAGGGAAACAAATGTCATGTAAGATTTTCTTGTTCAATTAATACGAACAAGGGTTGTTTATGGAGCACAGGTAGAACCATTTGTCCATCTCTTAATGACTATTTAATCAATTTTATTTGGCAGAAACCCGTTCTGCGTCTTTTCTAAAAATTTACCGCATTCATTGGTTGAAATAGTCATTGAAAAGCCCTTCTAAAAATTTTCCCATGCTTAACAATTTAAAAACATAGGGTTTTTCATCAGTCTAGGTCAATTCTGCAGTGACCCTTTTTTTTCATGAATTTATATTCAAAAAACAACAATACGTAAATTTAGTTCATAAAATTATTTGCACCATTCAATTTAATTTTATAATTACCAAGCGTCCATTACTTTAGCCTTTATCTTTGTAATTTCATGGAGTAAAATGACCATTATTTGAATCACAAAATTATTTGTCGTAATTTTGACACCAAACTGACTGACACCTATAATTTCAAAGGCTCATTTATCACTTAAAAAGTCAAGCTGAAAGCAATAATTGGATGAACAATATAAACATATTTAATCCCCCCATCCCCACCCAATTTTCATTTCCCTTATAATCATATTTAGACTGTAGGTTCTTTGATCGATATATAAAAATATTCGTGAACCTTTAATTAGCATTTAAACTATGATAACCACCTTTGTGACAAATTAATTTTTGTTTGATCCTTGTTGAATTAACTAGTGCATTTCCAATCCTTCAAATAACTTAGGTAGTTACTAACAAGCTAACCTAGCTCTCTCATTAGTTGAGTTTATTTCATGTCAAACTGATTTCCTGAACTATATGCACACTCATTCTGAGCCCTAGTTAATTATTGAACTGGTAAAATTTAAACTCAGTCAAGGCACAATCCATCCTTCAATGAAGCAACGTGTAAAACTAAGGCAAATTGACTCAAATAACCATCAACATAAAAGAATTTCAACTTACACTTCGTATCTTGCGCACAGCCTCAACCTCCAAAGCATTATGATCCTCTGCTTTTGACAAGGAGATTGAAATTTCCCTGTAACGTCACGACAAACAAGAATTGATGAGCAAGTACATTAGTTCACAGCCAAGAAAAAAAAAAAACATGAGCTAATCATTCTTCATAATACTAACCTATCCGACTTTTCAGAATCTAACTGTCCACAGGAAGTACCAAGTGTAAGCTCTTCATCTGACTGGTCAAGTCTAACCTCAGACAATGACTGCGCATCAAATGATTCCTAGAAGGTACGGACAACCAAATACTTTTAAGAGAGAATTAATATGACTGATCCTCCAAGTAAATTGTAAAGTTAAGCGAACTGACTCATTATCATATAGAAAGTCAACTTACACTTGATATCTTGCTCACAGCCTCAACCTCCAAAGCATTACGGTCCTCTGCTTTTAACAACGAGGTTGAAATTTTCCTATGACATTACAACAAGCAAGCGTTAAGGAATCAGTGTATTAGTTCAAAGCCAAACAAAAAAATTCATGGGCTCATCATTCATCATAATACTAACCTATCTGACACTTTGGCATCTAGCTGTGTACAGGAAGTACCAAGTGTAGGCTGTTGATCGGACTGGTCAAGTCTAGCCTCGGACAATGACTGTGCATCAAATGATTCCTAGAAGGAATGGACAACCAAATATTTTCAAGAGACAATTAATATGAGTGATCCTCCAAGTAAATTGTAAAGTTAAGCGAACTGACTCATTATCATATAGAATGTCGACTCACACTTGATATCTTGCTCACAGCCTCAACCTCCAAAGCATTACGGTCCTCTGCTTTTAACAACAAGGTTGAAATTTTCCTATGACATTACAACAAGCAAGCGTTAAGGAATCAGTGTATTAGTTCAAAGCCAAAAAAAACAATTCATGGGATCATCATTCATCATAATACTAACCTATCTGACACTTTGGCATCTAGCTGTGTAGAGGAAGTACCAAGTGTAGGCTGTTCATCGGACTGGTCAAGTCTAGCCTCGGACGATGCCTGTGCATCAAATGATTCCTAGAAGGTATGGACAACCAAATATTTTCAAGAGACAATTAATATGAGTAATCCTCCAAGTAAATTGTAAAGTTAAGCGAACTGACTCATTATCATATAGAATGTCAACTTACACTTGATATCTTGCTCACAGCCTCAACCTCCAAAGCATTATGGTCCTCTGCTTTTAACAACGAGATTAAAATTTTCCTATGACATTACAACAAGCAAGCGTTAAGGAATCAGTGTATTAGTTCAAAGCCAAACAAAAAAATCATGGGCTCATCATTCATCATAATACTAACCTATCTGACACTTTGGCATCTAGCTGTGTACAGGAAGTACCAAGTGTAGGCTGTTGATCGGACTGGTCAAGTCTAGCCTCGGACGATGACTGTGCATCAAATGATTCCTAGAAGGAATGGACAACCAAATATTTTCAAGAGACAATTAATATGAGTGATCCTCCAAGTAAATTGTAAAGTTAAGCGAGCTGACTCATTATCATATAGAATGTCGACTCACACTTGATATCTTGCTCACAGCCTCAACCTCCAAAGCATTACGGTCCTCTGCTTTTAACAACGAGGTTGAAATTTTCCTATGACATTACAACAAGCAAGCGTTAAGGAATCAGTGTATTAGTTCAAAGCCAAAAAAAACAATTCATGGGATCATCATTCATCATAATACTAACCTATCTGACACTTTGGCATCTAGCTGTGTAGAGGAAGTACCAAGTGTAGGCTGTTCATCGGACTGGTCAAGTCTAGCCTCGGACGATGCCTGTGCATCAAATGATTCCTAGAAGGTATGGACAACCAAATATTTTCAAGAGACAATTAATATGAGTAATCCTCCAAGTAAATTGTAAAGTTAAGCGAACTGACTCATTATCATATAGAATGTCAACTTACACTTGATATCTTGCTCACAGCCTCAACCTCCAAAGCATTATGGTCCTCTGCTTTTAACAACGAGGTTGAAATTTTCCTATGACATTACAACAAGCAAGCGTTAAGGAATCAGTGTAATAGTTCAAAGCCAAAAAAAAAAAAAAAAATTCATGGGATCATCATTCATCATAATACTAACCTATCTGACACTTTGGCATCTAGCTGTGTACAGGAAGTACCAAGTGTAGGCTGTTGATCGGACTGGTCAAGTCTAGCCTCGGACGATGACTGTGCATCAGTTGATTCCTAGAAAGAATGAACAATCACAACAAATGCATGATAACTTGCAATCAGAATACATCTTGCATATAGTTTCAAGAAACAACTAGCGGATGACACTTCTCCCGCAATAAATACGCAAATCATGATAGTTAAGTTGATTCACACATGAGATGAGGTGCCTCAAGCAGTATAACAGTTTTATTCCGATCTGCTGAACCCTAATTTAACTGATAACAAGACATTAAACCGAAAATCCAAAAATATATTTAGTAAGACATTGAGCCTGATTTAGCTGATAATAGCAACCACTATACGTTGGAGGAAAGTAGGATTTGGGAAACATGTTAGTCTATCAATTGCTTCAAGCTAAAATATGTCAACCTGAATTCCTTAACTATATGAAGGATCATCTCAAGTTAAAGCATAGTTCATCATTTAACTAACAGCACCTGAGATATGAGACAATCATTCAAGCAAATCAACAGTTTATTTGTCCTTCAATAAATCAAAACAAGAAAATACACACATGCAAGTGTTAACCAAATGGAAAAGTCAACTCACGCCAAGTAACTTGCTCCGATCATCAGCCTCCAAAGCACCATGATGCTCTGGTTTTGACAAGGCCAAAGCCTCCCTATATTATTACACCAGATAGAAATCAGGAACATTTGAAAGATAACAGAGAGCTACATTTGAAAGATCACACTGTTCATAACAATACTAACCTATCTGAGTTTTCAGACTCTAACAGCGTACAGGAAGTACTGAGCACTAGCCCCTCTTCATCAGACTGATCAACTCTAGCCAAAAATGAGGACTCTGCATGAAATGTTTCCTGTAAAGAATGGAAACCAATTACATATAACATTGCAATCTGACTAAAGTTTGCACATACTTTTGGGTGAAGAAAAATCTAGTGGGTGAATCATTTCATATAATATGCACAAACTACATTTAGGCCAATTCACACATTAGAAGGGATGATTTCAGTAGTATAATTGTGTTAATTTAATCAAGTGAAGCCTAGATTAACCTGCTAACAAAACATTAAACCATGACCTGGCAACAGCTACACGTCAGAGGGAAGTAAGAGTTAGCCGATTATTAGGTTCAAGGTAAACTAGGTTGCCACTACATGAAATTATTTCATGTCAACCCAACTTCCTCAACTACATGAACAACACTCCTTCTCAAACTAAATTTATTATTGAAACAGCAAAATCATGAATGAACCAACAAATATAGTTGAAGCAGATTGAAACTTGCACTGAGTAGTTACCAAATCCTAATAACAAAGAATCATTGCATATAGCGAAGTTAAAGAATAACTAATTTCCAGAGCTGACAACCTAGTTTCTCCTTATGTTCAGTAGTTATTTGATACAGTGACCTTGCACCCGATACAAAATATCAGCTCTTGACGAACATATTTAAGGTGAACCTGAACTTACATGTATGAAAACCTCACTACTCTTCATACAAGAAACAGGAATTTAGGAATATTGCACTCAACCTGTTGCTCTGCATTATGTGGTTGAGCCAGACTGACTGACAAACAATCTTCAGGATCATTTTTTATTCTTCCAACTTTGCAGCAAGTACAAAATGCCTTAAACTCGTTCAACTGTGTTTCTATCTCCAAGTATTTTGTCTTTTCAATCCCAATGCTTACTTTGTGACTTTCTATTTCCATTTCTGCAACCTGATTATGAATAAATAAATACATTATGTGCAGATACATGGATTGCCAACAAACATCAGTCACAGCACTTTAATGAATCAGAAAAAAGCAAACATATTTCCTTTTTCTTATTACCTTCAGTTTGGAATTATATTGCTTCAGAACATTCCATATAACTTTTGCAAAATTCTGCATAATAATGTGGCTTCTCTCACTCCGGACTTGCCTATCAAACTCTGATTTGAAAGAGACAGAACTATTAGCATCTAATTTGCCGAGTGCTGAAGTGTCTGCACAAAATGAATGTTAGGACTCCGGTAATAATTACCGGACCAAAGGATAAAAATTTCCAAATTAGAACAATGTAAGAACCTACTTTTAGAATGCAAAAAATTAAATCTCACTTCGATGTTTGAACATTGGGTCCTCCATCTTGAAGGTCCAATGTTCAAATTTTTCTTAAGGAAAGGCATTGGGTTATGCTAACCTTGACCTTGTTGTGCAGCCTCTCATTAAGGGAAAAAAACAGAACAGATAAATTTAACACAGTTTTCAAATGTCCTGTACTACCTTCTGCAATGTTCTTCCTTTCTTCAAGACCTTTTTTATCGTTCTGAGGACACAAAAAATCCATAATGGATTAATAAGTAAGACTGAAAAAAATTTATTCAGTCCATAATCTACAATTAAGGTGGTTACAAAAATAGAACATCCTAACAACAAACTTGTGTTCATACAAATAAATGAGAAGACGATGATCATTTTGAGATAACATTTCAAAATTGATGAAAGTGAAGGACACAAAGTATACAGGATATATCAACAGTCAGGATCAAAAGTTTATCATAATTAGCACGCCATGCTAAGAACTATTTAGTTTCAGACAAATATAATGTCTTTAACACAGATATTTTCATGTTATCTATTTAAGCCTCTGTGTGCATAATGTTAATTTATTCTTGTTAAACCACAGTATATCTAAATGTAAAACAACGACGCTCCACCATAATATCCCAAGTCCCAATTCTCCTTTCATTGAATTAACATCTGATTCCCTTTCTTTTTTGTCTCCACTACACAGACATTTTTAATTTTAAAAAATCACGTTAACAAAATCCTGAATATTTTCCTGAAGGTTTCTGGCAATTCATAGATGTAAATTGTACTTTAATACACGAGTTCATAAAACCTCACCACTTATTCCAATAGCAAAATTGCTTATACTAAGAGGCCAATGTCAATGTCATCCACTATAAAATAATGTCTATGCTACCTATTCATATACCACTTCTTATATGTACGTGCAACATATTCAAAGGTAATTTTATGACAATCTCAACAAGCTCTTGTAGTTTAAACAAGGAGTCAAACTAGGATGTAGAAGAAAACCTGCTCAGTGTGTTCAGTAGCAAGTCTCATTCTCTTCAAATTTTCTGATAAAGGTGATAATTTCGCATCTTCCATTATTGACGAAGCTTGGTAGTGCCTTTTTTTGGGAACCATATTTGATGGTTCAACTTCATTATACCTAACAGAACAATCATAGATACTTAGAAATCAATATGAGGCAAACATGAAATTCAAGTAAGATCATGCAATGAAAATGAAGAATTTCACTTGATCTGCATGTAAGGAGAAGCTTGTCTCAGTAAGTAAGAAGTATCAAGATAATTTTCTTCTCCAGGTTTTGCTGTTAAAATCTATGAACACAAGAAGTAAAAGTTAAACAAAAGGAATTAGTAGTATATTGATCATTTTGAAAAAAAAAAATCAAAATTTATACCAGAAATGCATAGGATTCTCATGAAAGGAAAACCCCCATATGGGTAAGTATAACGTTGATCAGCTTGGAGAAAATGAAGTTTGAAAGCAGTATATACATACCAAGGACATCCGCTTCTTGCCCTCCAAATAATCTCGCAGGTACCTGGTTAACTGCAGTAGCGTTAGACAAAGTCAAATTTGTTAAGTAGTAACTCTTCCCCACTTCACTGTCTAAAAGAGATTCCTAAGCAGAGAAAATGAATAATCTTTTAGCCTATTTTTCTTATATAACATTAGCAGATGACAACTAAAGTATAAAAAAAATTACATTATTAAAAAAATTACCATGGAGCTTTGGAAGTGCTTCTGCAATGGTTTCTTGGGATTTTTTTGGTGCTCCAATAGCGACTTAAAACAACAAAATAAATCATAAAGTAAGAGGAATGTAAAGGCAGAAGAGAAAATATATTCAAATTGTCCAAATTTGTTGATAGTAGTATAAAAATAAATAAAAGTTCTAGCTACGAAAAGCACAATAACTTGGATTTATAGCTTGAAGTACAGGCTACATACTCTTAAGCATAAGCCAAACACCATTAATGTGTTGTTGATAAAATTGCTTTCAAGCAATCTTGCCCCCTACAACACCACAAAAAAAAAGGTTGAAGTGAAGATAAAAACAAGGCTGAATTGGAGTTAACACACACACACACACTGGCAACCACCCATGTTACTCTAGGGAGATGTAGATCCACTGCAAGGATCAACTAACCCCACTAAAAAAATTGTAGTAAAACTAGAAAATTGGATTCAATAAATGATGATAGATTGGTTATTAGAAATTTGTAGACAATGCTATTACAATTAAGAGGCTTTGCCTTTCTATTAGATATTTTAATGTTAATTTTACCCAGATAAAGAAGAATTTCACTCTAGTAATTAGTAAAGGCTTATACTTTTCAAACTTTATGAAACTTTGAGGTAAAATTGATAGAAATGAAGAGCAATTTCTTATTGGAGCACTAAAATCATGGTTCATAGAATATGCAGGCTCGTTAATTTCTCTAAGCTATCAGCTGCAAAAAGATAATATATCTGTTCTATGAAAGATAGCAAAGAGGATAATGATATGACACTTAACAGATCATTTATATTATATTCCAAAAATGCAAACAGCACAATGCCCCAAATCAAGCCTATTTGCTCATAACAGTTAAGAAAAAAATTAAAGGAACCTGATTCCCTGTTCTTTTTTCTCTTTCAGCTCCAGCAAGGTCAATGATAGTCAAAACAGCACTGTTTGACTTAGGATTGACCACCCCTTTACATTTTGGGGGAGCACCACGAATGTTAATAATGCACTGTGACCGGCTGCAAGTACAAAAGAGAAGAAAAATCAAAACCTTAAGATGAAATTATTGGTTGCATAATCTCAAAGCTACTACCAAGTCATGATTTGTATAACAAAAATTGTAATCCATCCTACAAAATTTAACTGGACTCCCACCTACTTCCAGCTCATTTATTCAGAATAAATACTATGTTGTACTTCATGGTCGATCTTTTTCTTTTCTTCCCATTTATGGATGAAATCAACTATGTTTTAGCATCCTAAAAGTTTAATGATAGGAACTATTCTTTTATTGAATTCAAGTAAAACTTCAGGGATCATCATCAACCCTTGGTTACAAGTCTCAGCAGAAACAGAAAATGTCAAACAATAAGATCAAAACCTGAGACAAGAAACTTTTAATACGATTACATGTGCTTTTAATATATATATATATATATATATATATATATATTAAAAATACAAAATTAAAAAAAAAAAATTTCAAAATAAGTTTTTGGCAGGCCAAGATTTTCAGCCTGCTTTGTTACGACATCCCGTTTTTGGCATACCAACGGCAGGTCGGGCCAAAATGGGCTAGAATGACCCATTTTGCCACCCCAACTCTTACACAAGCCTTCTCCTACTCAGTACTGAGCTAGTTACTAGAGATACAATGTCCTCCAACAAAAGAACTCATTGCATGGTTCAAACAATCTCTGCCTAATGTCAAACAAATTCTGGCATTCAATGGGAAGAAAACACTGCCAACAACAAAGCCTTCTTGCTTTTAGAAATGCTAGCAATACATTGATAAGCACGCAAGTACTTGGGGAACTCACCTTAATAAGCTAGCTATTAATAGAGGAGAACCAAACACTTGATGGAATATCTCATATTATATGGGACTTAAGTATCCTATCGTACCCAAGCCCTTATCATAGTACAACCCCTGAGAGTCAATGTCTCGATGACTTTCAATCTATGACACTTCACTCAACTCTCTACTTGGTCGGAAATCTCCACCAACCCTCCATAGGTATCCTTTTCCAAAACACTATCAATCAGTTCCGACACCAATTGATGAGCAACCAAGCAATAGGAAAATCCACTCTTAAAAGGTAACTATTGGGGAGGGGGACCGAGCACTTAAATACTCATCCCAGCCTCATGTGGAACTCAAGCATCCCATAATACTAAAATCCCTAGCATAGCATTGCCCATGAAAGTTGACATCCCGCAGCTTTACCCTTTCAAACCAACCCAATGGTAGTTGTTTTCTCTTTTTGATAGCTTCACTCATGCACAATTATCAAGTTTACACCTTAATTCAGCCTATAATAACCCTTTTCGTAGTCCAAACCTAAATAAAGCACCCATTCCTACGTTCCTATGTAATATCCTACCTCGACTGACTGTTAGTGTTTGTCATTGCAGTAGCACGTTTGAGCGCTGCTTGTGCAATCAAGGACTCTGCCTGTTCCGTATTAGAGATAGTAACCTGTTCAGACAAGCACAACAAACATAAAATCAACACCAACCGTATTTCACACAGCTGGGCAAAGCAAATACACAGATGTAGCTTTATACCTCTTTCAATCCCTTCACAGAAGATTGCTGCATGCTTATTTCACCTCCATCTGATAACAAATCAAACAGTTTCTCTGCTTTACCCCGTTCAGAACATATCTCAAATATTGACATGTAAAAGGTTCTGCAGATTACACATAGGCACAAAATTGGCATTTTATTCAATCAAATAACAAACTCAACCAAAATTGTAGACTGTTCTTCAAACTCTAAATCTTGACACTGTACTACCATGCCTGTGTTGACAGTGATAATAATGTTGAGCTATAAAATTTTACCCATTACATTAGTGTGTGTGGGTCAGTATTTGCAAATTTTATTTTGAATGAAATTGATTTTGGACTGAAGCAATTTATGCATAAGTAAAACCAAATTCAGAGTAAAACGAATTATAAAATTTTTTATCCAATACAAAAGTGAGTTAAAGTTGCTTCTACACAAAAATAATTCTGGACACAAAACCAAACATGTGATCATTTGTATAATATCTCATTAGCTAACATTTCAATGTAATTTGGATAGCTCAACGTAAAACCAAACGGGAACTTAGTGTGTGTTTGATTTGGTGTTTAGAGCTTTGGGAAAGAATAAAAGTTATTCAAAGTAACTTCAGTTCATACGAGGATCTCGAATCCGCGTTCGATTTTATCCGACAGCAGTTAGATATCTATTGCTTTCAAACATCACGCTTGACCTCAATTTATTGATACCAAATACAAGTTACACTATATCCTGAGTCATAATCGAATATTGATCCTTGTGCTGCTTAAGTTAAAGTTTATACGTAACAAATAAATTGGAATTAATGCACAATACCTAGATGCTTGTTTGAGATGAGGCTCAGCGTGCTCAAAGATATGACGTAGGGCAAGAGGTACCATTCCAGGATCCCTAGGGGTTCCAAACACGGTGTGAGTCTTCCCAGACCCACTAGGTCCCAATGCAGCAAGCATTCCACTTTTACCCCCAAGAAACTCCTCCACCAAAGGTTTCACCATTCTCTCATACACTTGAAACTAAATTCTCCATCACACTGCTATTGTTAGCAAAGGGAAAGAAGAAGAAAAAACGAAAAACTGAAAATGGAGAGAACATCGCTACCTGAGATGAGTCCGAAGAGAAAACGTGCGAGAAGCCTCCGTAAGTCTCCGATTTGATTCGCTTCGATTCCTGCCAGCTAACGGGAGTTGATAACGTCACTGACTGTGAGTCGTTAACCGTTATACACGCGCTGGAGTTCTTGCTCTTCGAAATTTTAGCCCCCGCCGCGGGCACGTTCTTTTTCGCGGGGTTTCGAGGCCACGCGCTCTTACCTCTCACGCGGGGAGCCTGAATGGGCGAAGAAGGAAGGGGTCGGATTCGGAGAAAAACCTTTAGGTTTTCGTTCTCCGGTGACGTCGAGGGGTTTTGCAGCGTTTGTGCCGGCAAAACGTCGTCGTTTGGAAATGCCGATATTTCGGGTAAGTCGAAGCTTTTAGGCATCATTTTGGGAGTGGCGCGAGCTCTCCGGAGAGGGTTCCGACGAACGGTGATTGTGCCGGGGCACGATGGCGAAGTGTTTGGATCCATCGTATTGGTCCGTTGAACTCGAAAGAGCGGAAGTTTGAGGTTTAAAGAGGTACTGTTTACTTCATATTGAAAATTCAAAATTCAAAACTTTAATTATCACATCACTTTTTCAATCTTATTATAATTTTCATTTGAATACACAAGTTTTAAAAATTTCAATTTGGTAATTTTTTCAAACTTCTTAAAAGAAGAGTTATTTTTTAAATAAAAAAATGATTTTTATTCTTAAAAGTAAATTTTAAAATGTATATAATATCAGTATATTTCAATGAAATTTTTCTATAAAACTCATGTTAAAAGTATAATTTAGATATGACTTTACAAAAAAATGTTCTTACATGAAATATAATGGAATGTGAAGAATTAACTAATCCTATTTTTAAATATTAAATTTGTATATAAACAATTTTATTTTTCATTTTCACCAATAGAAATACTATAATTGTAGATAGATAAATATGTGTTTATTTTCAGTTCCAAATAAAAATATGTGTAGAAAGTTAAACGTGTAAATAATTGATTATGTTGTTACATTATACGACTATATAATCTATTATGGTCATTTTTTATTATGTCATAATAATAATAATAGATAATAAAAAAAATATTAAAATAATAAATAAAATCTCAAACCGCTTCAGTTTTATATTCATTTTCATTAGGGAATATAAACAAAAGGTGTGTTAGATAAAAGGGTATTGAACCTTAAAACTAATTTGAAAATTTGGCGCTTAGATAAACCTTTGCATGTTTCAATTTCTAAAGGCCCCTTTCATCCCAAAAGATAAAAAATAACAAGGCCAACATTTCTTCATTATTTTCCTTCACTTTATTTTTCACCTTGACTGAATTTAATTTAAGTATTTTGTTTGACTTTCTTCTTTTAAAGGATAAAATGGATTAGAGGATCTTGAAAAAAATATTATTAGATTGAAAAATATATTTAATATAAGAAAAAAAGGGATGGGGAGGAGGGGAATAGTTTAAAAAAATGGAGTGGCTCTTTTAAAAATAAGTCAAAAGAAGTTAGATAAAAAAATAGTCTATTTATGTTTAAAAAATTACAATATTAACTAATTTTTATTTTAGCATATGATTATGTAGTGTCCATCTTTTGCTTTAGCTGCTTTATATTTTTTAATGGGTGCATTCTGTTGCCTTGAATAGGATTTTACAGGTACACTGTCCAAACCTCTGATAAATGGATTGTTGATATTTTCTCCATATGTAAGGTTTCACATATTATTTTCTCCATAGGTCTTGTTGTTTACATTAATATGTTTAGTTTATATGGCTTTAATATCTTAACTTATGAGTATGATTTAATACCCTTGGTCTTGTTTATTTTATTAGTTTATAATAAATTATAAAAATATCAATAGTAAATGAGACCATTAAATATTTTAATTTATATTTTATTATTATCTTTTAATATATACGGATAGTTCACACCATCTTCATATATTAAATAATCACTTAAATATAGATATATTTATATATTTTATATAGTAATTAAACAGATATTTAAAAAAAAAAAACTTTCACACCAACTTTCACTATAAATGTGTAATTTATTCAATTTTCATACATTAAAATATCGTTTAATAGCATGTATGACTATATTTAATGCTTAGTATCTCTATTAAAATTAATTTAAAATATAAGAACAATTTTATAAATATTAATATATGTGCTACATCTTATAATCCTATTAAAATTTTGTATGAATTTTTTAATATAATTGAGTGATTTGTATTTATTATTAAAAAGTCGTTTATATATATAACAATAATAATAATATTTAAGTACTTTAAAATATTTATGATCATATGTGTTATTTTATATAATTGCAATATTTATTCACGTAAGTTTGAATCAAAATAATTAACGTAAATATTGGCCACGTCAAAATATTAGTATTCTCACTTTGATTAAATCTGTAAAACAAACATCATTTTTTTTAAATGATTGTATCAATCCTTCTACTAGTTTTGTGTTTACGGTTTTCAAATATTATTCTAAAAAAAAACATAATTTTGATTTTTCGATTTTTAATTTTGCGATGGAAATGTGCCAATGTGGGGATCTATACTCTTAGATACTAAGGAATCGAAGTTTAGTTTTTTGTTTTCTTTCACTTCTATAATAATTATATTGCTTTAAATGTAAGAATTTTTTAGTAAGAGTACATTGAACTTGTCTTTAGAAAAGGTGATGAATTAAAAAGACACTGGTATTTTTATGTTCACAAAAAAGCCCATTTCCTAAAAAAATTATAGAAAACATGGTTTAGCTTGACCTCAACTCAAAGTGTGTGACAGGTGACAACGATGCCAAGAATCAAGTAACCGACCAAGAAGAAAACCAAGATTCCACATTAGGTGCTCTTTCTTTAAAACTATATATTATATCATTATTTCTATTTCAAGAAACAATCACAAACTTTTTCATCGACCTGTTTTCCACTTTTAAGCAATTTTCTCTTCTCGATCAGATCCTAAGATTCTCATTTATGTTAAACACGTAAGTTTGTCCCAAATATTTTATAAATAAAAGTAGGATTAACAGTGACTAATTGGCTTTATTCTTATGTTTAATGGAAATAGTCAATTAATCTCCAACCCCACCTTACCTAAAGTCAATCTCAAACCTTCAGCCACTTTGGACCAACACTAAAATGGTGAGATAAACATTGGAATTGGGATTAATAAGTATAATTATTTAAAATTTTATCTATTGACATGGTCCACTTTGAATCAATACCAGTAAATTTTAAGAAAAATCAATTGGAGTCTTTGCTGTGGCTGTTTGGCACACTTGGACAATCTAATCATTGGTCGGTGAACCCACGTCACTCTTTTGCTATCCACTTGCACCAAATTATTCTGTGCACTTATCAAACGACTTAGATTTAATTTTTTTTATCAAGTGGAAGTAAAAGGGGTGAGGAAAAAAATAATGTAGAAAAGACAGAATTTGGTTATTTGATTGAAATAAATTAATTTAAATGTTGAAAAGTTAAAATAAATAACAAGTTTCTTACAAAATACTAGAGGATGCTTTTTCTTCTAGATTCTTTTGTATGCCTCGGATTTTAAATTCAGAGAGAATGAGTGACATTGAGATTAAATCATAATAGTGTTGGTTATTTGAATTCAATAGTGAAAGGCTTGAAGCTCACATCAGTTTATTTGAATTCAGAAGTTTAATGATAGTAATTTTTTTTTTATATAAATGTTTGTGACTATGTCTGTTGATGGTCATGCCTCAAAACCATGTGTTCTTTGTTTATGATTTCCTGATTCAAGAGGTAAAAAACAATAACTCTATTATTGAAAAGATAATTTTATTTTACCTTTTTATCATAACGGATTTTTTATTTTTTTTTGCATTTTGTTAATAAATTAAATTTTTGAATAAGTTGTTATAATAGAAAACAAATAATCGTTGAACTAGAGTTTTGATATCGAGGAAAAATATAAAAAAATAAACACTTGAACTATTGAATTTTAAATATTTATACATATAATGATTATAGACATACTTGTTTTGTTGATTTTTTAAAACTTTCCACAATGTTATCCAAATTTATTTTTTGTATACTTGTTTGTTGATATTTAATAATAAATTTTAAAACCATATCCTACTAGAAAAGTAATTATAGAAACCACACTGTTTTTTTATTAAAAAAATAATTAATTATTTCCATTCATTTTTATAAATAAACCAACAAAAAGAAACCTAAAAGTTTGGTTGTTTTTTCAGGAAAATGATATGATCCTGCTCGAATAACCCACCCAAATTAATCTAGAACCTAAATAATTAAAATATAACTAATCCAATAAATCAAGTAGTTATATATAAATTTCAAAATATTAAATTTAGGTGAATTGATCAAATTGAGTAACCGTTGCTGAGGCCTAAATTTATGGATTATAATTCTACAATAAAGGGTTGCTCTTGTAGGTTTCTGAAGCTGCTTTCAGAAATTATTAAGGATAAAGGTCTCTGAAAGTTTCAAAGATATCGGAATCTTGCTGTGAACCTATTGAGTTCCAACAGCTGTTCAAAACAAATTGTTCAGGTTTTGAGGATCATACCAGTTATTTGTCTCCACATAACATGGGACTACAGATTTTAAGATCTTTTTTAGATGCAATGTAACATAAAAGAGGAACAGTATTGTTGTTTTGGTGCTGTCGTTGGGTCCCAAAATGATTTGCTATGTTTAGACGTCTTAATTTTTCTAGTTTATTATATTTTTTAATTGATCTAATTAATGATTCTTTATTTTATTCAATGAAATTTTGACACATAATGTAATCTATGACTTGTCACTCAAATTGAAGTGGTCAATAATACTCTCGATGGCTTGGTTATAACTTTAGATAGGATAATAATTTTTTACCACACGTGTCTATCAACATTACCCATTTGTTTGGGTGATAAAAAGAAATAGAGGGAAGAAAGCGGAAAAAGAAAAAGAAAATAAAAAAATGATTCTTTAGTTCTTTAACAATAGAGGAAATATTTAACAAAATATATTGTAGAATTTGAAATATCAAATTTATTTATTATTAACGTACATCTAAACGCTAGATAAGCACAAGTATGAGAACTATTGAGATCCATCTTCATGTCACTCGTTACAAAATAGCCATCATCATATGTATATTTGTTATATATGTATATATATATATGTATGTATGTATACATGTATATATGTATGCATATATATATTGAAATCTTATGTATTATTATTATACAATTTTATATTCCGTATAAAAATGTTTAAATATATATTTTAAATCCATGTAAATATATTGTTCGTTTGGTTTTAGTCCTTACAAAATATTTTGTTCTTTTAGATCCTGATACCAATATAATTTTATTAGTCCTTGTACACAATTTTGACATACATAACTTGGCAATACGATAGACATTTGTTTCAAATATGCTAATTATAAATTAAATTTTTAATAAAGACCTTAGCATTGAAAATAAACGTTTCATTCCAAAATTCAATGGCAACGATCAAATAAGAGACCACTAGGATAGAAATGTTTTAACGGCAAGATCATGTTTATCTCTATAGATTAAATGATTTGAGATTTTGAACCTTTTCATAGATATATACAAGTAGATAAGATGAGATACTAAGATAATAGTTACATCACTCACTTAAAATAAATTTCAATAACGAATGGATAGATAAATATGGAAATTATAAAATTCAAGAGATAAATAAATTAATAAAAACTTAATAATAATATTCAAATTTATTTCAAACATATGGACTAAAGCACCAACTACAAGGTTCTATTACACATGTATTGCCTTTGTCCTTTTAAATGGCATCTTCACGATAGCACACATTTATTATTCCTTCTTTTTCAAGGCTGGTTAATAATTTTTCCCTGTCTCAAGGGCTTTGACTATTCACTTTTTTTTTTATGGATATATTCAATTTAAACTTAATTTTAATTAAAAATTAATATAATTAAAATTTTATCTTGTTATTTATATTGTCACTTTTAACACTATCTAATTAAAATAAATGTATTCAAAACAAATTTTAAATCCAATTAATAATTAATAATCTTTTATAATTCAACATCATATTATTGATTAAATATAAGTTTTAATCTCAATTAAAATAAAATCATTATCAAGTTAAAATTAATGTAATTAAAATCTAAAATAAATTTCAAATCTAATTAAGAGTATTTTCTCCTGCATTATCCATATCCTTTTATTGAATTGAATGGTTTCAATTTTAATTAAAATAAAATTACTTTTAATATGCATCTTTTTTATTTATTTTGTAATATCTCTCAAATTTTTTTTTTAATTTTTAACTTGTACTTATTTTCTTTATAAATAAAAGAATAATATATATATTTAAAAAAAATAAAATCTACTATATACAATTTTATAAACTCATCTCACCTTATCCATAATTTTGATTTTGAGTAGCTTCACTCCCACAAATATTATAAATAAATTTGCACGTGGAATGTTAAAAAAAAAACAGCATTACAGTTCAATCGCAAGGCATATGCTACAATCCTACGTACTGTCATCACGACAAGCCATGGAAAGATTAATAGTGTTCACCATGGTTAGACTACCAAAGCAATTTGCCAGGGATTTATATACAACATAATAATAGAAAGGAAACATGTTTATAAATTTAACTGTAATTATTAAAAGGAGATAATTTTAAAATATTACAGATCTAAAGAGAAAAATATCTTACAAGAATTAAAATTAAAATTTTCATAGACTTGAAACATATTTAAATAACAAAATGATAATAAGATAGCGATAGCCAACCCAAAGTCCCGAAGAGTTTCTTGTTTTGTTTTGTTTTTGAGGAAAGAGACTGGGAAGCACATAGTTATTCCAGGCACATGAGGTCACGGGGCAATAAACAAATATCAAAAGGCCCGGTCCACCATATTAGACACGTGTATGGATGAGATTTCTCCCCTCTTCTCTGTCTCTGACCAATTTCGAGGACCCCGATGAAGTTATCAACGTCGCTTTCATCACCCAACGGCTATGTATATTTACAAAGACAGAATCCAACGGTCCTCAACGCCCCGGCGGTTGCCGCCCTACAAACCATTCCAGGGTATTCGACTACCGCAACGGTTCTCACTAATATAAGAGAAATAATTACAAAACAAAATATAAATCATTAAAATAATTACAAATATCCAATCACTAACGTTCACTATAAAAAAAAAAAAAAAAAAAAGCATAGAGCAGTTGCTCTTGCCGTATATTAAAGGCATAGGAGCGTGGTTATAATCGCTTAGTGTCTCAGACCCATCTCTTCTAAAATCCAGGGTCTCTTCTTCTCTTTTTATGTTATGTTCATATG
>Ga0209700_106007_pt1 | contig 19568 bp, 9 predicted proteins | sample SiratroredBW_FD_187528 | JGI IMG/M metagenome (GOLD analysis project Ga0209700, IMG submission 187528) | Root nodule microbial communities of legume samples collected from California, USA - Siratro red BW (SPAdes) (version 2) | ecosystem: Host-associated > Plants > Roots > Nodule | place: USA...
TCTCCCTATAAATACACAACTTGTATTTGTAATCTTGAGCAATCACAAGTGAATAAAATTCTTCCTGTTGCACGTGGATTAGGGAAACCGAACCACGTTAAATCTTGTGTGTTGCCCGTGTTCCGTTTTTTCTTCTATTCCTTGCAGATTATTTGTGTGTGTTGTTTGTTTAAGACTCATCAGTCTGCCCCGTGCTTTTCTGTTTCAGTGTTAACAGTTCAGTAATATCACTAATGCATACAATGTTGTACAAAGTAAGTCAATTGGATACACGATATCCGATTAATGCATTGTGTTGAATGTAACTTAAACAGATTGAAACTTTACTAAGTTGCTTCTTTTAAACAATAAAACTATTAAACACAATAGAATCATTATGAACCTTTAAGAAGAAGGCTAACTACACTCCTTCTGACACTCTTTTTCTGAAGCACTTTTTATAATTCACTGAATTTGTTGAAAATCATCAATTTTTGCTTGTCCTACTCCTAAATCAAGCGAGGGAGCTGTTTAATGAGAGGTGAGACCCATCAAGATTGGTGATTTCAAGAAACAATAGTGTAGAAATTGTTGCAAACATTGTCTACAACAGTTGTATTAAGTTTGATAACAATTATCTTCTGTAATGTAACTAATACATGTGATATGAACTTAAGAAATGATTGTTCTACTCAGTGAATTGAATAGAAAAGAAGTTTTGGATGTATTTGAAGATTAGTTTCCAGAGGTGCAGGACAAAAATATCCCCATCGGAGATACTACTACTACCTTATAGTGGCATTTCATGACAACTTGTGTTTCTGTCATATCTGTGTAGTGGATGGGATATGCATTGGGATGAAGAAGCACACGGAAAATAAAGTATGGGAATGGTAATTATTAGGATTAGAAAAGAAAAGGGAAATAAAATAGGGATAGTTGAATGAGATTTGGTAGTGGAAGATGACATATGCAAGAAGAAGGGGGAAGAAAAAGAAGAGGCTTTTGGTTTGTCTCTATGTGGCGCAGAGAGATATGAAAAGAGACAGTTTTTTTAGTAGGCAAATGGGATGTATTGTACCTTAACCCTGCAACTTATAACTATCCTTTCTAAAAGCTTGGATTGATAGATAGATAGATATACCATAAAACCAAACTCCATCATCTCCTTTCGTTAATCCCCAGGCTCTTTTCCCTACCTCTCTTCCACTGAACATACTGAATTTTAATGACTACAAACTTTTTTCATTCTTTTTGTTACTCTAGGTTAATTCATCCAGCGTGAAACTGTTACTTTAACGCCTTTTTTTTAAGAATCTTTTGAGTTTTCTTAGCTATGTTATGTCCAACTTTCTCTTCATTTGCAAAATAGAACTCCATTTTGAGGAGATTTCCAAAGATAAGAAAACTAGCATCCAATTATAAAAAACAAATTTTGATAGTTTTTGGTTAAGTTGATAACTTACTGGTTCATGCAAAACATAGCAAACTATTGCATTATGTTGAAGTGCGTTTGTAAAGAGTTGCCCATCTAAGGCTGCGATGTGGGGATGTGCACAGAATTTGATAAAGGGCACACACACACGAAAGATGGCTGGGAATTGTGATTCAGAACTTTCATTCAAAGCTCCATTGAGCAACCGTTGACATTTATCTTTCCCTTTATTTATTTTTTCCTCTTCTTTTTCTTTTTTTTCCTTTTAATTGAGTACCCTCTATGCGTCATGGACCACCTTCACACTCTGCACAAATACACATAGATATCTAGACTCTCACCTTAACTAGTTTACCTTCCCACTCACGCTTATAAACTAATGCAGGTTTTATTTGGATCCTCTTTACAAAAGGCACCATTTTTTCCCTAAAGAAAAAGCAACCAGGAAAAGAATTTCTTGGAGTTTGGCTAATGCTTTGGCTAATAATTAATATGTGCCCACTATTTCCCAGTTTAGCTAAACCCTAGTTTGTTAAGGATTTTGCATCTCTCAACATTTTCCAATCCTATGTTTTTACCATATGCGATGGATGGCCATCATAATTTCTTTAGTGGAATAAGAACATTGTAGTCAAAACTCAAATAGTTCTGTAATTGGTTGGATGATGACTACGTCCCTTTATTACAGCCAAAACAACTCACGGGCGAGGATTTGAATTTTGCACAGATAACACAGCATGGCATAGATGAGTTGTTTTGCTCCTTATAGTGATTTCACAAAAGTAACTTTGTGAGCTTCAAATCATAATGGCCAGCACGACCCTTATGGAGACGAGTCTTCTTACATGGCGTAGACAGAGACAAAAGATGTGGATACGAACCTCTGGCATCCAAAACAGCATCACTTTTTAACATAAGCTGGACAATATTCATTATTTGCTTCCAGACACAGATTGCACCAAATTATTAACAAATAATGTTTAAAAACCATAATCACAAGCACCTGTACGGGTTCATCGCGCTGCGAATTCTGCTGCAAACAATTGGATGAAAAAAATCCTACCATATATCCTAATCATTACTGGGTTGAAATTCCACTTGGACATGTCGACCTAACACCTAAGAAAGTGATAAATGTGATAAAAATAAGGTTGAGAAGAAAATAACATTATTATCTTACTATTATCAACACATCATTGCTCCATTCAAACTCACTCTGTATTAAACTTCCAACTTCAAAATAAAACATGTAACGTCCCTTCTGCAATTTCAATGCAAAGTACTTGCCCGTGATACCATGCCAGAAGTGCAAATAGTTACGTGGGTTATTGTCTACTCAGTAATCTTTTCCGCTGAAAATTAGATTCATATTTATACCCTCAAAAAAATGACATAAACCATTTTATGAAATATTATAAAAATGTTTTTTCTACTAATTATATATATTAGTTGACCTACACCGATGTATTTCTTTTAAAAATAATTACTTTTAAATATATTTTAAGAAAATTATAGATATAATTTACTAAAATATTCGTTCTAAAAGAATGGATATATGGTTTGACCTTATTGCCAAAAACTAATTGAAACCTTTAAACCGTACAATCAATTGCTTCCTTAATTAATAACTACTTTCTTCAGAAATATTCTATAATTTAACACGCATTCGAATGCCTCTATCTCTATATTTACTCTTGGAGTTAAAAGTCCACAACAACAGCATTTTTTTAACTACTTTTTTTAAGGCTGAGTTAAATCATATTTTAGAAAATCTTAAATATTTAACATCTTTCAAATCTGATTCAACTTGATATTTTAAATCATATTTGGGTAATAATATAACGATATGGTAAGTAAGTCTATCACGATTTTTTTTCATTAAAAACTGCATTTCTTACCATTAAGATATAAACAAGTATTCAATTAAGGGTCACCAGGATCAACACGTCAACATGATAGATCAAACCACTTTGAAGAAATACAAATTGCTTCAAATCATTGTTTGACTAGGTCATGATTTTTTTTAAAACGTCTGAATCGAACTAATCTACATGATTATTTAAAACGCTTTAGAACTCAGGTCCTTTAAGCTTTAAATTAGTCTGTCGAATTTGTTTTCATCTTTTAGTCAATTCCTTAATCACATCACACAAAAAATCGATAAAATTGTCCCTTTTTTACAGAAAAAGAATGTCTTTGTTAAACACTTGTACTAACAAATGATAGATGTTCATGATTTTATTTATATTTTTCACTTTAGTGGGTCATGAACAATGGTTGATTTAATAATAGCAAGTTTGTCATATGCTTCACCAGAGTTCAGTGGCTAAAAATATGCCGACATCAGTACTAAGTTAAGCATCAATTCCTATGTTATTTTTTAATCATTCTTTTGACAATATATGTAATCCAATCCATTAAAGTTAAAATCCAAAAAGAAAAATCAAAATCAACTAAAAATAGCCAATTCAGATAAAAACATTCTCAAACCCTATTTAAAAAAAAAAAATATCTACCACTACATTTAACCAAGATGTAGAAGATAATTTATAACCATGGATTTGTGAAAAAGGTCGAAAGAGGAAAAGGTAAAGAAATAAGAGCTATGCATTCTCTCATATTCCCAACTCGTGAGCTTACCTAGCAGCCTAGCTACCACCGTCGTAGTCAACAAACCATGCGCGACGGGACTTCACAAAAAAAACGTTAAATCGCATAACAAACGCATGGCTTTCACTGTTAATCTCAAAGTCAATGATACAAAATATATTTCACTATTGTCTGTTTTGTTGAAGTTCGACAAACAAATTTGCCTCCCAATAACCGTAACGAATCTTAATTTGTGCTCTGTGTTGGTCATCCATGATCTTCCACTTTCAATCACTGAAATTCTTAGTATTATGTATTCAATCTTCTTTCTTTTATATATACACACAATCAGTCGAATAGGAGTAGATATAGATAATAGTGTAAAGAAGAGAAAATGACACAAAGTCTCTAACATAAGTACTATGTATCCCGACATAAGTGACATGCTCATCTGCCTCATCTACTCTCCACCATTACTGTTTCATTTTCAACGGTCTGTCAATAAAATAAGTACTAAAAAGAGAAAGGAAATGTTATTTATATGACAAGATTTATAATCAAAAGAAAGAAAGAAGGAAAAAGTAACACAAGAAATAAAAATGCAGTAGAAGAAAATCTTTCATGTATCTATATGATATCCTATATTAAAAAGAAAAGATAATGCAGCTAATTATGAACGGAGGTGAAAATGAAAGTAGGTAAAAATATTTGAATTGGAATGTTGAGAGAGAGGGGGGGAAGTAACTCAAGGATGAAAAGGTGTGGAGATAAAGATAGGACATAGGTAGCAATAACAACAAAAGACTTAACAGTAATTTTATTGCATTTGGATGCATGTGATATTTTGGCTGTTGCATACTGACAAAGGGCCAGGCCACCGTCAACTCAACACATACATGCACGAACACAGACGACACACTCTGTCACTACTTTTCCAATGTATCATCCACGTAACAGTACCAGCCAATTCATCAAACAAAACTACATAATTCTGATTAACATGTTCAACAACAAAAACTCATCCATTCTACTTCTTCCTCAACTGTCAGAAACACACTTTATATTTAATTAACTATGAAAGCACCAAGTATATTAATATTCAGGAAAATGAAAAACTGAACTAAAGCATGGTGACTTGATTTAAATTGAGAGAACACAATCAAAACAAAAGTCCCGAAGTCTAAGGTTGAAAAAAAAAAATATAAGGTGTTAAAACCAAAACAGATTGATGATTGAGGATTGAAGCGTCAAGGGTGAGGGTTTTCACAGCAAAGCGTGTTGCCTATTTTACCCTCGTGCCATGGAATTATTTTATTGTCGCTGTCAACAATTCCCCCACGTCTCGGCGGCAGTGGTTGTCTCAAGGAAACCGAAGCCTTGTTGGGGCTTGAGAAGCGCGTGGTGGTGATGCTGACGGAGCGGTTGTAGGTACTCTACACCCCCTGAGAACGACAGCATATCCTTCACGTTCGTGCTAACGTCAACCGCGGCGCCGTCAACTCCGCCGTTAGCTTCTGCCGTGAGTCCGAGGAAGTCCCTAGTGAGACGGTCACTCTTGAGGCTCCGACCGGGGAACCCTCTCATGTAGTCTGGCACCACTGCCGGGTCGAGTTGGTTGACTGTTCCAAACTCGCCCTCGACGAGCTGAGTCACGTGACCCATTGCGCGCTGAGGCCCAGCAGCAGCAGGGCCTGGGCCCGTCATGGCAGCGGCTCCAACGGTTGCAGCCTTTTGAAGCAGCGCAGTGGCTGACATGTATGCTGACGTGGCAGCGTTGGAGGCTTGTGAGGGCACGTGGAGGTTCCCGAAGGGTGAGATTATCATGCCCTTGTTGGGGTGTTGCTGCTCTTGTTGTTGAAGTGAAGAGAGGGTGGGGTTGTGGAAAGTTTGAGATTCTGGCTTGATGTGGAGGGAAGTGGCAATGTTGCTAGGGTTAGGGTTTTCTTGAGATGAATCCCATTGGTTGAAACTGGTCATATGGTGGTTTTGGAAGTTCTGTTGTTGGGTTTGGAAAAGAAAGAGGGATTGGAATGGGTTTGTGCTGGTGGTGGCTGCAACGGCTAATTGATTTGCTGATAGTCTTGCACTTTCTTCCGCCAATGCATCACAGAATGCCCTATGAGTTATGAAGCTGTCCTTCCTGCGGTTTCACATCATAAAACATGAAAACGCCTATTATGCTCAGAACCCAATAACAAGTATTCAATTTTCTATTAATTTAGAGTTAAGCTATTATATACGTTACTTAGCAACATTAAATTAGTGGTATTGATCATAATTTAAGTTGTTTTCCTGCATTAACATAAAAGCATTAGAAAAAAATATAGAAACCAGCTAGTGAAAGGCGTGTATTAGTAGGAGAACTGTTGCATTATTGTTTTGGAAGTGAGGAATGTGAATTTGAATGGTAATGTCTATTTTAAGTTAAAATTAACAAGGCTTTCTGAAAGAGTTACATTAAAAAGTAAAAAAATGCTGGGAGCATTTTATTTTAGGAGATCTATTACGACGTCTTTGGAGCATGGAGTACTGTGTCCCGTTTTTAAAAAAGTTGTGGGATATCATGCATGGGAGAGCGAGTCCACAAGAATGAAGTGTCAAAGGCTTGGACCAAAGGATATACTATGTCGTCATTTGGTCAAAACTAAAGTAGGAGAGAGAAATGACTATATAGTGATGGACACACGCTTATGCTTCGGTGCATGAAGAAATAAATACATACACAAAGTATAATTATAAGCATATATTGGCTCATAGTGCTGATGGTTATTGCTATTGTTAGTGATGAAAATATTGTTTTCATGTTTTAGAGCCTTTGGAAACTAGTTCTTATGCAATGCAAGACACAAAAATATGGAATTGAAGTCGATCCCATGTATATTATTCACTGATGAAGCAAGGATAAAGAAAGCAACTTGGCATATCTGAATTTTGCAGATTTATCAGATTTAACAATGATGAAAATTGAGAGAAACAATGCACAGCATTCTCAATAAAACAAATTTTAGAGAAGGAGAAAGTCAGAAATCATCACCAATTGTGTCTTTCATATTGTTTTTTTAGTAGACAAAATAAATCTCCATCATCATTTTCTGAGTATGCAGCCACTTGCACACGCGCAAATGTACATAAAGAGGGAAAGCGAGATTACAAATATTCTAGAAGACAATTGAGCACTATCTGACACACTGAAAATTTTGTTTTTCTAAAAACTAAACTTTTCCATGGAGATAATAATGCAGAAATAGTAATAAATCATCATTATCATGCCCTTCATGTATGTGCATGCATCACATGTCTTTTTATTTTGAAAAATAATTAAAGGTTCAAAATCGCTGTTGAGTCACAGACTATACAGTAGACAAAACAGAAGATACGTGAATTGTGCTTTTTTTGGTCATTGCCGCATATTCATTTGGCAGTTTTAGGATTCAGAGATGAGTAAGGTTTAATCTCTATTGAAATAGAAGCATGTTGTCCCACTTTCGTGCTACCTGTGAATGTCATTCTTATATTCCATGGTGAATGCCTTCTCATGTAAAAGCAAAGATCCACTAGGAAAAATAAATTAATGCCTTCTGATATATTATGAAACGTGTTTTTCTTGGCTGTTCAAAAAAAATGAAACGTTTTTTTTTTTTTTTTTTTCTAATGTGTGATTGTATGTAGAGTAATAAGTGGCAAAGAAAATGGATGCCAATCCCATCAAAATTTATGAAGTCAATGAAGGAAGGGATAGAGTGGATCGATTTCAATTTAAGTAAAACATGAATACCATGATAGTTTTAACCTGTCAGAGAAATAGGATATATGTGATTAATAGCATTTTGATTATTACCTGGAAAAAACGGTTCCACAGTCACATCTATATTCTCTAGTACCACAGGTTTTTGAGTGAGCTTTCCAATCAGACTGAACCGCATATATCTTTGAGCACTTTTCACATTTCCACTTCTTCTCTCCATGCTTTCTGCAGTAGTGTTTCTTGATTCCTGTAAGATCCCCGAGGGCCCTAGAGGGGTTGTGGTGAACGCATGAAGGTTCAGGGCAAACGTAGGCTTTCTTTTTTACCTCTTTACTGTTCCTTTGCTTCAGCTTCCAGGGGAGGTTATGGCCCCTCCTGTGAAGCTGCAGGTTCTGATCTCTCTGGAAACCCTTGTGACAGATCTCACAAACAAATCTATTAGTGGCCAAAAGGGTCTTCGGAGATAAAGCTATCACTTCAGCATCTGGGTCTGAAATACACACACCATCATCAATTAATATTAATTTAAACTCATCATCTGAAGGATATGCAATATATGCTCAAAAGTTTGTTTATGCTTAGGAGTTAAGATGAGTTGAGTCCTGACTCACCATCTCCCAGCTCAAAAACTATTTACAAAGTATGGACAGATCACTTACCAAAACAAGCTTTCAAATTGACAAAAAAAATTTATGAAACGAGTCTTTGTCTTTGCTTACCACACCAACCTTGTTGGTAGATATGCATGTTACAGGTTTCAAAGAACTCGATTATTAATTATGAATTGATGAAGAAGTGTACCTGGATTTCCAGGGAGGCTTCTCTTTTTCTTGATCTTTTGGGGTTGCTGTTGAGGAGAAATGTTAGAGAGGCCGTGAGTGAGTCCTCCCAGGTCCTGAACTTTCGTACCAGAAGAAACACTGGCATCCTCGGACAAAGAAGTTGAATTGGAAATAGCCGTGGGGAACATGTTGCCTTTGAAGAAAACCTCCAACTGGGTGGGAGTGTGAAAAAGAAGAAAAGCGAGATACGATGTTATATTCTCTTGTCTTGGTTTGTTTGTTGGTTTTCGAAATCCTAGCTGTTTGCTATATTGGTTCCACAAGAAGCCACTTTTGCACCTCGGAACAGCCCAAGAAGATGATAAGCTAGCTGAGGTACAATGCTAAAATTGTTAAACTTATTGAGGAGGGAGCATGCTAGTGAGGTGGCAGAGAGACGTAGAAAGAGAAAGGAATATAAAATAGATTCTCTTTGTGGTAAAAAGAAAGGTAAATTAATCTCGTGAAGAGAGGGTTTATGATGATGATGGTGGTGGTGGTGGTGTGGGGGTGGTGGGTTATTTTCCAAGTCGCTATCTATCTAAGCCATGGATTGCTTGTCTGAGCAACTCTGCACAACTATTTCAGACACATCTCTCTCTTTTCTCTCTCTTTGTAAGTGTGGAATTGATCAAGAGAATCCAGCATGCAATCAAAAGCTGAAGATATTTAATTTCCTAATACCATCTCAATTCCCAAATAGGACTTGGCATCTTTCTTCTTTTCTTTTGAAAAAAAGAGACTATTTGGGTTCACAAGGAGAGGGGAGAGAAGACGAAGAGAGAAGTGTAAGTTGTATTATGTGTCTGGATATTGTAAATAATAGAGATGGGAAGAAAGGGTGATGATGACAGTGGCAGACTATGGAGGGAGGTGACAAAACGTTAAACACATCCAAAATATTTTTTTAACTTTTTACACATATAAAAATGAAGAAAAACTTTGGTTGAGTTAGAGATGGATGATAGAGTGGCACTGCAGCAGCGCAAATACTGGAAAGTATCTTCACCCATGTCATTATATATTTGCTTTTCTTCTTTATTGTTTTTCTCTTTCTTGTAAAAATAATGATATTTCTGAATACCATTCTTTCGTTTTTAGTTTTCTGTCTTTGACAAAACATTTCCGTGAGTAGAGTTGCAAGACTAAATCTCATATCAGAATGGTGGTTAGGCAAAATCTTTCTAGATGTAAACATATTATAAAATTTGAATTGTTAACATTGCAACTAATTTAATATTTATCTGAAATTACAGTTAACTAATGGCCATTTTTAAATACATCTAAAAAACAAGAGAGGTCTCGGTTTTGACCTATTACAAGGAGAGAGCAGGTATAAATATTGAATGAAATATAACTGCAAAGTTATCATCACACTATTGAAATTGACCTTTTTATTAATGGTGTTGTATGCCTTGTAATACTTTCTCACATTCTATTATTTTTGTGTTTTATTAAGAATAAAGGAGAGATGAAAATTCACCTTTTTCTTGTTAAAGAAGGGATGGGAAAAGCAACGTAGGAATATTATTCTGATTAAGGTTGATTTGAGTAGAGTTGTGACGTGGGCACTTTCTGGCTTTTGTTTTGTTACCCTAATAAATAACTAGTAAGACACCCAAATCCAAAAGCGCCTTGAGACGAAGGGAATGATTATAAAAAAGGCACACAATATATATTAATATTTTGGATAAAAAGAGTGGAATGAGTAACCAGAAAAGGTCGTGAAAAATTATTTAATTTTCGAGACATAACCCCACAACTTAAATGATCTGCCATTATCATTCTGATGGTACGACCTATTTGTTACATGAAGTTGTGAGAAAATTAATGTAGCATAAAAACGGATCAAACTTTAGTGCTTATTGCTTACAGTTATACATTCATTTTGAGTTGTTGTCACGTGTTAAATATTCATGATGAACAATAATTGACAAGTGATGAAGATAGCTAGTTTTCTGGGTCATTCGTACACTTTCCCTAAAATTATCATTTTGCTGGTGGAATTTAACCCAAAATAATTGTTTGCCATTATGTTCTTAAGGATTTAACGTCCCTCTGATTTGTACCATTGTGTGTAGAGAAAGTGGTGAAGCAAGAAACCCCCACTAACGAAATCGAATTTGCAAATGTCCCTTTTCTTTTGCTACATACCTCTTTTGGATCTCTCTTTATTCCAAACCCATATCTAAAGCTATGGAAGAATGGGAAATAAATTGGCCATTTTACCCATTTTGGCTGACTAAAATATGAATAAGGTTCTTACTTTATTTTAGGGCGATTCATGAGCAACCATGCCCAAAAACCATTGGTTCTATGAACCAAAACCTTAGGCGTGTAGGAAATAGGACCCATCACGAATTAGACCTCTGCGACCATGCATATCCAGTTTCAGATTTCTTCTTGTATTTATCCTTTGGAATCCTATGTGGGTTCTTTTTATCCAAGCTTTTCGAATCTCCAGGATTTTCGATTATGTTTCATTTCTCTCTTTGGTTTATTTCTTTCTTCGAGGCATCTGAAGATGATGCTTATGCTTGCTTAAAGGATTCACTTTAATTACTATCATCATCACTCATTTTCTCACCCTCAATTTACTCATTAACTTTTGCAATCTTTACAACAACACTATATAATTTCAAGCAATCTTTACAAACAAATCTGATAAAGATTATCTTATACAAATTTATTTAGTGTTTTAGACAACATGCTATATATTAACAAATATAACATAACATCATTTTTTTTTTGCTGTCCACTTTGTTTTTATTTGTGAGGCATGAACTTTAAACTCAATTTAAACATGTTGCACGAGAAGACCCTAAAAACAAAGAAAAATCTACCTAACTCGTTAGTTTATCTTGTTTTTTGACTAGTAATATAAACCCTTTCAGAGTAGGTATACCGAGTTGCATTAAGTTCTACCAAAAATCTTGCAGGGAATTGAGAAATTGACATGTAAGTTAGTTAATTTAATTTTGTTGGGAACTCTGAAAACTGGCTTCAAGATAATGATGGCTCATGGACGCATGGCCATTTATTTTGACTACTCAACTTAGATCCTAATTTGAGATGGGCGCCTAACTTCTATCGTTTTTTGTAGAAAGTTTCTGGTTTTAATCACTCTATAACAAGGTGATCTACCCAGAAAAAAAAAAAACATTTTTTCTCCTTTCAGGTGGAATGAAAAGTCCGTAAATATTTTTTCTTTTTTTTCCAATTAAAAAACTTCGGTTAAGATGGTGGAATTAATGCGTAAATCAATGGGTGTAAAGTTATTTTATTTTCATTAAAAATCTTGAACTAGAGAATATTAGATATGTAGTTAGATTAAACATGCGAAAGAAATATCTAAACATTCTGAAAATCATACGTAGTGTATTAGGTTACAAGAGAGTGATTGAAGTAAAAGTAAAAAATCAAATTCTAGTGTTACATTGATGAGGCAAGTCAACCCATCAACGTTAGCATACATGGTCAATTCTACGAAAGTGTGTGAAGCTTGTTAACTTTTTTTCTTATAAAAAATAAAATATAGAAATGTGCAGTTGAATATACACGCATTAATTCCAAATCATCGTTTAGTTCACATATGCAAAGTGAAACACAACACATGCATGGAAAAACATATTGACGAGTAAGTGAAAATTACTCCATCACGACTATGGCGAAAGCATCCAAAATAATGTGATGTTTTTTGAAAATGATTATCGGTCTGAAATCCAAGTCAAGTCACTGAAAAGATGTTAGACCCTAACCGCACCTTAATAATGGAGACATGAATGTTACTGCTGAGTTTCATCTTAATTAAATTATCTAATAGATATATAAACTATACCTTAATTAATAATTGAGATAGATAATATTGGACTATCTAATTTTCCACTTATGCCTAGCTAATAAACTACTGAAAACATTGGAGACCTCCTCCACAAGAAACAACTACATAGATTATTCTAATCCACATAAATTCTACGGTCATGTTTATTTTATAATAAGAATCAAATAAAAATAAATTAATTTATATATATACCCATTCTATCTGATGTTTTTAAATTAATTTTACCTATAAATTTTAAATAAAATGGTCCCAAATGATACGAAAATACTTATACAAAATATGTATTAACATTGAAACATGTGTAACCCATCATCTTAAAATCTTAGTGTGTCATTTTTGCCTGATCTAGAGTAATAATGGAAAAATAGGTTTAGTTTGATGGAAGGATTTGAATTTTTTTACCTATATATTATAAATTAATTCTATTTGCAATATTGTGGAGAGAAATTTAGAGAATTTTGATGAGTGGAAAGGAATGGTTGATCTTTATGCGGGCCATACATTGTTCACGGGTTCCTCTATTTCAAGATTCCTGCATCATCCATCTTATATCATCAAATTTTCTACCTCCCCAACCTACCCTTAATCCACAAAGTTATTAACAAAATTGTTATTATAGATCTATTCTCAACAATGTCAAACTTTCTCAATCTTTAATATTTTCTTTTACATTTATAACTGTTTTAATTTCATATAAAACTTATTGGAACTAAACATTAACAAAATCAAGATTTTTATATTTTCATTCGTTTTATATCAACATGTCGCATCAACCAGTAATATTTTAAACTACATATATACAACTGATTTTTTTTTTTTAGAAACCAAATTTATAGTTAAAAAATTAAACTTAAACTCAGATTATAAGATAATATCACAATGTATCTTAATAATTTCTGTGTGGTTTTCCAGAGACCAGAGGGGCTCTCCTTCAGTTTCTCCTTTAATTTACCCAACAAACCAACAATTCAAGTGTATTTGGTTTAATCACGAGAATAATGAGAATTATTTTGACATAGAGATGCTTAGAGATTATTAAGAAACATCGATTTTGTTATAAAACTACTAAAAGGGATAAAATGCAACTTTAAAGTTTAATGTAATTTAAGTTGAAAAAATTACATTAACCTTTATATAAAACTTAGTTTTAGTTGAGATTAATTTTGTCTCAAAATTTTGGTTTGATTAGAGTTGTACAAGCTTTCACTCTAAATCTCATAGTTAACTTGCTTTTAGAGTAAGGTGAATCACTTCACTTACAAAACCATTTCAGTCAAAGTCAATTTTATAAATTTCCACCCAATCATATAATTAGGCTTTGCAAGTGCCTGTTACATTTACTCATTTATCATATGAACAACATCAACTTCTTCAGTAGAAATGAAACCAAAGAAAGAGAATAATTGAAGATTTTGAAATATGAACTTCATACTAATTGGATATAGTCAATTTTTAGTCAACGACCAATTAGCATCAGTAATGAAGTGGATGGACTAGCCTAGTGGGCTTTACAAATGTAGGCCCATACAATCATGTTAGGGGAAAAAGCAGGTAACACGGTTTGCACAATTATATTCTCCTGTTTCACGTTTTTTTCGTAGCAAATTGAATGTGGTTTTTTCTCACATATAATGTGATGAAATAATGTTGAGATTCTACCTTTTACTCCCGCTACTCAGGTCTTTCTTATATTATTTACATTTCATACTTAATTTTCCATTAAGATGTTGAACAGATTTAAAAATAAATAAATAAAAAATATCCACACAATAGAAGAAAGCTTTCTAGTCCTTTTAGTTGGCTTTTCAAACTAATCATTAGGTTCATCTATGTTAATCTTATTAGATGAAATATTTGTATCCACTTCCACATCAATATTTCCATTGACATACTACCAATAAATTTTTAAAATAATTCAACAATTATAACTAACATAATTAACGTGTCATAAAACTTATTTATTGATGAGAGAGATTAAACATTTTCATTTGGAAAATAGTTAAAATTAATGTTTCATATGTGTTTAGTGTATATGTTTAGTGTATGATGTATAGTGAACGTATGGATATTGTTAGATCTGTCATTCAAATATATGTTTAAATTACCTAAAGTTTAATTAACTATAATACATACAGAACTCCACTATCTGGAGATTGGTTATGAAGGTCAGCTTTATGGAGATTGGACACGACGACCTCAGTCATAGAGATCGGCCTTCTAGAATTCGGCCTTGGGAGTTCAGTAATCTAAACATCGAATTCAGGTGTTTGACTATATATCTTGGCTAGCTGAAGAACAACAATAATGCTTAACCTTCTAGAGATTGGTCATGAGAGCTCGACTATGGTGCTCATCTATGTGGAAATAGATCTAGGGTGTTTCACTATGTAGATCATGTTGTGTTCTAGTAGATTGTATTACTCAATATTAATTTCGAGTGTAGGATTAGTGGTATAAGTTTGTATTAGAGGTGGAGTATCCCTAAAGTGTTTCTATTAATTTTATTCTTCACGTTCGAACAAAAATTAACTACAATACATAATATATATATATATATATATATATATATATATATATATATATATATATATATATAATGAATGGATGTTTTGTTTTGTTGGATAATGCGACTATAGGATTTTTAATAAGATAATTATTTTTTAATAAAATTTTGTTTTATTTTATACAAGAAAGAATATAAAAATATTTCAAATGTAATAATATTAGTGTTAAATTATACCAAAGCGTTTGATAAAAATCTAACCAGATTTATATAATTATTAAATTAACATATAATTATCTAAGAAGTAACATATAATTATTTAAAAAAACATTAGTTGAATCATATCAAACTCTTACAATCTTCTATCATATAGAATTACCATATAAATATCTAAAAATTGAATCAAATTCTACTATTTCCTTCTTGTACATGAAGCAAATAAGACATGCAAAAATAAAACACCGAACTAGGTTCAAGTTTCTCGATCTAATTAATATACTTCAATAGACTATGACAATTTCTAAGCATTAATATTTTGATTATTATTCCATAAAGTGTTCAATGATAATTGTAATTATTTCCATTCGTATATCTAATGTTTTATTTCCCTTCATATATGTTTTGTACGCATATACTCTTAACGGAAATATATTCATTATATTTCGTATATATCATTCTCACTAAATATATCACATGTTATATACTATATATCATATTTCACTTCAATCACATTAAACTTCTTCTAATATCATTACAATAAACTGCTTTAAAACTCACAAATATCAACAATTGTATAAAATAATATTCAAATAGACTAATTACAATATTCAATAAAATCAATTTTCAAGTATACTATTAATCAATAATAAAATCAATGTTAGTTGAACTAACTTACCTTTTATGTGAATAAGAGAGAACACAAAATGTATACAGATGAAGAATTGGATTGTGAGTGTAGGGATGCTAGAACAGATGACTTTGAGTAGTAACCACAAATGAAAAAGGACGAGGAACCAACTAAGGTAGAGGAAATTTTAGATTGTTTTATAATACATACAACAACAATTTTACAGTAAGTTGTAATTAGACGTCCAAAAATAATTATTTTATTGAGCAAACATATTAGAAAAGTTATATTTATTTTAAAAGATGTCACTATGTTATTTTCAATAGCGGCTGCCAATAATTTCTCTGAATAATAACGTAAGTATTTGATTCTTCTTTAGTAAAAATTCAAAAACCAGGTTTTATTTATTTATTTCTTAGACATAATGCTAAATTCATTTCAAACAATTTAAACTTTGTCACATTTACGTTATAATTTTTTGTAATTTTATTTTAATATTAAAATAAAAAATATATTTTACATGGGATTAAATTTTTGGATAACTCTGTAAAATTTGTAGCCTAAACAAATAAGACTCAAAAATCTTATATATTCGCGTAGGTAACACATCAACCCGCAAAGTTGATATACCTGTCCTAAACCCTAAATGTGTGTTTGGTTAAATCAACTTGGGTAGATTTATTGTAAAAGAGAATAAATTGTGGTGGATGAATTCTGTTTGGTTGACCTAATTTGAGAGGATGGATTATGAGAAATTTGGAGGATGACATCTTCAATCATGTAAAGAGATTTGAAGGAATGTAAATTAAAATTATGAAATAGCCCTAGTAAATGAGGTAGAAATTACAAAATACCCCCTTATAAGTGAGTCATGACTTTGGAAATTATAAAATACCTCTTTAAATGGGTTTAGGATTTGCCAAGTGCACTGTAGCATTAACTCTTTTTACTTAATTTTATCAAACTAAAATAATTAGAGAAAAGTAAAAAAAGGTATAAATTATAAACAAGAAATAATTATTAGTATTAATGTATACTTATTAATATATATATATATATATATATATATATATATATATATATATATTATATGAAAATTAAACTGATTTATACCTCTTTTAATTGAACCATAATTCTTCAAATAATTGATTTCAATATTTATGATAAAACTAAAAAGAGAAGATGTTATTTAAAATATTTTTTATTCATCTTAAAAACTGTTTTATTTTTTTTTAAATATAAAATTATTAAAATACAAAAGTAAGAATGCTCACGGGTTGAGTTATACAAAATCATTATCAACCTACTGAAAAATATCTAGTTAAGTTGATTCAGTTTCTATATTTTTTATGTTGAAGTCAATTAAAATCATTATCAACCTATTGAAAAATATCTAGTTTAGTTGATTCAGTTTCTATATTTTTTATGTTAAAGTCAATTTAATCCAATTCATTTTAATTTTTTACCATCTTATTTCACAATGGTCAATTAGTAATTTCAAAAATATACCAATTAAAAAAATTAAAACAAATCTGTAACATCTATCAAATCATTCTCAAACTTACATAACCATTCCCCTCAAATCTCTTCAAATCTTTTCAAATCTTATAATCTATCCATTAATCCAAACAATTCTACCAACCATAGACAATCTACTCAAATCCCTTCAAATTCATTCTCTCGAATCCACTCTCCCAACCAAACAAATTGTAAATGCCATATTTTCTTTCTAAAAATTAATTATTGATCTTAAAATACAAGAAAATAATATTCGGTGTATATAAAAAAACAATTATCATCTCTTGGGTATGAGATGAAAGTTAACAATGCACAACAAATAATTAAGCAGTAAGACACGTACAATAGTAGCTAAACATACACCAATTCAAACTCAACAACCCACCTCAAATCCAAATAAAGTAATACTCGTAGTCAGTCATGAACTATCGGTTTTGATAGACTCTAATATCATTTGTTGAAAAAAAATTGGAAAGAAAAAGATCGTGAAGACAAACAAGAATGAGACAAGAGCCAACACAGATAAACTCAAAACCTTAAGACGTTGAGTTTGTAGGTTTTCTTTTTTATATGTTACTTAACTTTCCATTCCTACTTAATATAGGACTTAAACTTACATTTGGATACCTAACAAGTTTATATCTAAACAATAAATCTCTTGTGATTTATATACAAGTTCATTTAAATGAAAAAAATGTGATAGAAACAGAGAAAGTGGTGTGAACAAACACAAAAATATATTCATAATAAAAAAGAGATTCATATCATAGAGACAAAAAAAATTAATTAAATCTACATGATATAACACTTCATATATTCCTAATACAAATAATTTATTGAATAAAAAATATTTTGTATTATTGTATGGTTTATCATATTGACATTATTACGTAAACCAATAATACATGTTTTTCTTGTGAGTAATTATGCCCCTTTTGGGAGGTGGGCTGGACCCTACTAAAATTTGGGCTTTCTTTCTAATGAAAAAGACAGAATGGGTTGAATTCTAAGGAATTGTCAAGACAAATTCTTCCTCCACCCCCATACTCTCTTCCTGCACCCCCATATAATTTTTTTATTCCATAGTTGCCCTTCATGAAATTACATAAATACCCCCCTATCTTAATAAAACCCATCCCCTTCCCAACCGGCTGACCAAGCCATCCGGTTTACATTTTTTGAAAATGAGAACCGGATGCACCCCCCATCCGGTTCACAATTTCAAAAAACTGTAAACCGGATGGGGGGTGCATCCGGCTCTCATTTTTTTAAAAAATACAAACCGGACGACCTCATCCGGTTCTCAACCCAGCAGATCGAAAAATCTTCTGTTCGTTATTCAAAATCTTTCAATTAATCATTCATAGAAGCATTAGGTAACCAATTTGTGATGTTTATTAGCAATTAGTAGGTGATATTAATGATTAGAGTAGTTGATTTGGAATTTGGGAGGCTGTCGACGGCGAATTTGAGGATTTTCCGATCTGCTGAGTTGAAAACCGGATGAGGTCTTCCGGTTTGTATTTTTTTAAAAAAATGAGAACCAGATGTACCCTCCATCCGGTTCACAATTTCAAAAAAAAATGAAGGTATTTATGTAATTTCATGAAGGACAGTCGTGAAATAAAAAAATTATATGGGGGTGCAGGAAGAAGGTATGAGGGTAGAGGAAGAATTTGTCAATTGTCAATCTTGGTTCTTTTGTGATAACCTCAAAGTAGAAAGAAATACATGAGCTTAGAAACAATTTTTCTTTTGATTTTTAGTTTTTCTATAATGTTGTTCACAAATTATGTCTTTTCTTTAGTCTCTGCCATGCTTGTACTTGTTGGACCCAAATGCAGATCGAAAACGACAAGAAAAGCAATCTTCATCACACATACACGAAGATATAGCATCAAAAACGAAAAGCCACGTGCTTAAATTCTTATATAGCGTGAAAATTATATTTAAAACTATTATTTATACTTGAACAAAATCATAATTCAATAAAAATGCCAATATACAGTCATTCATTATCACTGCAAACATTTAGTTCATGTGATAATATAACATCTCAATTTTATAAGTCCAACACATTTTTCAATTTTCTTGTAGAAGTAACATTTCAGATAATTCAACAATTCACATTCTTTCATTCTATAATGGCATTTAACATAGATATCAAATGTATGAACCCATGCTTTATTTTACTTACGGTTTTAATATTATAATTAATGTGCAAAAAAAAAACAAGATAAAGGAAATAATCTATCAATAAGAAAATATATATATATATATATATATAAAA
>Ga0209700_106010_pt1 | contig 19558 bp, 3 predicted proteins | sample SiratroredBW_FD_187528 | JGI IMG/M metagenome (GOLD analysis project Ga0209700, IMG submission 187528) | Root nodule microbial communities of legume samples collected from California, USA - Siratro red BW (SPAdes) (version 2) | ecosystem: Host-associated > Plants > Roots > Nodule | place: USA...
TATATATATATATTAGTGATATAAATTTAAATTAACTTTTATTTTCTTACAATAATTAGGATTACTATTTATTTAGTATTGTTTAGGAATTTTATTTTTGTAGCTGGTTTATTGTAATATTAAATTTTGATTTTTACATGTAAAAAGTTTTACAATACCAACTAATTAGAAATTATTTATATGACATTTAAAGTATTTATAAAAAAAATCAACAAATTTATAATACATAAAAAATAATTAAATAAGAATATAAAAATATTTTATATTATAAAATATATGCACAATTTATCCTTCAAATATATTATTAAAAATTATTTTAAAAATTAAATTATCATAACCATGTAGACAAGAAACATTTTTTTAAATACTGCTTTGCTTTTTTCAACAGTTGTAAAGTACTTCTTATTGATATATTTTTTTCATGAGTATCTTTTTTCACTTCAATCTTGAGTATCTTTTTTCATGGTTTGAAGATTCTTAAATTAAAATTAATTTTTATTTTTATATAAAATTATTTTAATTTTGCATTAGAACATATAAAAAAATATTATTTTTATTTTTATTTTTTTAGATTATTTTTTTTACAATTTTATTTATTCTTTGAAAAAAATATTTCAAAGTTGTAAAATTCCTTCTAACAAAATAAGTTGGTTCTAGCGAATCTAAAAGTCTATAATTTTAATACTTTTAAATATTTGATTTCTTGTTCAGTTTTGTACGTACTCTCATGTAAAAAAATATTCTTTATTCCTTACTAGAAAATAAACTATTTTAGAATATTTTTTACCAAATTTATTAAATCAATATTTTTATTATAAAAAATTATGACAAAAATCAATATAAAAAAGAAAAACTTTACTATTAAACATGTTATCACATGAGTGTTTACTAAAATACTTATCATACTTTTTTTTTTAATGTACAATTGATTTTAAAATTAGAAAACTAAAATCAAATTGACACAGTTAAAAATATTTAAGCAAATAATATAACATGTAAAAGGTTAGGATGAAAAGAATGTCTAGAACTAGAACCACACCTGGTCAAGACCAACACGCATGCTAATCTAACTTGATATGTTATGTACCCTAATTTAGTTACAGAAATCCCATTAAATTAAACAATTGGCTTAGTTAAAAGTTAAAATAATCAAAACCAGAACATGAGAATATGATAGAATCATGAAAGGGAATGAAATCGCCTCCTGTTTTAGCATTCATTAAATAAAATATTTTATTAATTAACTTTATAAAAAGATTCCTCATTAGAGATTTTCTCTGTACATCCGTGACCGTCACACTGCATGCACTGTCACTATGAGGTTATGTGTCACAAAATTTCAAATCCTTTTGTTTTGTTGTCAATACCAAAGAATATTTATCAAAATGTCATTTATTATATATTTATTTGTTCATTTATTTATCCCCGATTGACCTGTCTAAAGAAATAATGATAAACTTATCTCTTTCTGTTTGGAAATAATGATAAAATTATCTCTTTCTTTCTATTGGGAAATAATAATCAACTTATCTCCTTCTTTCTTTTATTTAATTTTTTTTCTCTTTTCATATTACTTTCAATGAAAATAGAAGAAATCTCATTGTCGGTAGAGATAACACACTATTTGAAGGTTTTAATCTATATATTTATTTACTTTAAAAATCATCTGATTGATTAAAATTAATATGAAGTTATCTATGAGTTAAAGTTCATAAAGAAAATTGTCTTATAAAAAGATTTATTTATATGTTTATTTACTATTAATTGTTAATTGCCACTTCTTTTAAAAAATAGAATTTACTAACATTTGAATTAGTTAGGTTTTAAAGTATCTTTCAAATTTCTATGTTTTTAGTTAAAATTTATTTTATTAAATATTTAAATATTTTTTAAAATTTGTATATTTTAATTAAATTTTATTAAAAAAATATTTTATTAAACATCCAAATATATATTTTTAGTTGAGTATGATTTTTACTATCAATAATATGACATGACTATTATTTTTATCTTTTGATTTTTCAATTTATTGACTAGTTTATCTTTTTCTTCTTCAATCTCCTCTCATCAATAAATTTTTTTCGTAAGATTAGATTCATAAAGAGGAAAACATAAGTTAATTAACTCATATAATCACTTTTACTTACCCATCTCACTTGTAATTTAGATAAAATTATTTGGTTTCATTGTATTTCCATAATAAGAATTTAGTGTTTCGAAAACTCTTGCATAGACTTTTGTTTAGTTGTTGTTTAGAAGAAAAATATTTTTCATTGTTCTATATTTTTTATGCAAGTTGCAAATTAAGAATATTGTATAATTATGTTGTTGTTTTCTTTATATAGAATTCGTTTATATAAATATTTTTTCTTATCATATAAATTTATTTTCTATTAACTTTAATACTTTTATTAGAGGTTTTTGTAATTTTTTTTATTTGATTAACCTTTCTGTGATTACTTATTTCACGAGATAAGTAATTATACCAAATTTTAATTATTTAATAATAATATTATTTTATATTATTAAGGATTAAAAGCTTTTTGGTTAAAATGTGAATATTTTTTATTTAATTAAACTTTTTGCTCATATCATTTTACTTTAGGATTTTAAGTGTATATAAATTTGTGTTATTATAGTGACTCGTATTTTTGAAAAGGATAATAATTACACTTATAGACTCGTTCATTTAAACATAAAAAATAATGTTGATTTTCTTCATATTATTTATTATTTGTTTTTCTTTATAAAGTTTTTAGATATCGGTCTAAATGAGATGTCATAATTGATGGTTAAAAAGTGTCAAACTTACATAAAATTTCATAATTCATACTTATATCTAATTGTAAGTTTTTATTTAAAAAAAAAAACTCACATAATTCGATTAACAACAAAATCAACTCCCAATAAAACAAATAAAATTTAATTAAAAGTAATTAAATTCATAAAATATTTAAAATTAATAAACTATTTGTAAAAACAATATATAGTATACTTACATAGTAAAACGTTCTATTTTTAACTAATTCATGTAAAAATAGGTTAATCCCAAAATTAAAAGTGACTTTGAATTAAGACTTCTAAAATAATCAATAGAAAATCATCTCTTGAAAGAAAACTTAACTAAGAATGTGATTGATAAACTTTAAAAATATTTATTTATATGTTCTTCAAAGAAATATTAATATTATCAACAATATTATCACCTATCTATATAATCATATACAAATAAATACAACAAATTATATTTATATAATTATATATGATATCAGTGTGAAGCTGGATCACAAAAATCTCGTGTCACCTTTATAACCCCTAAACGAATTGATAATTTATTAAAATAACAACAACCAACTTCCTACCATACTATTTAGGAAAAAAAGTTCAAAATGTTTAAAAATCATTAAAACAGTACCTAAAATCATTAAAACATATAAATAAATTTATTTATCACCGTTTGACCTGTCTAAAGAAATAATGATGAACTTATCTCCTTCTTTCTTTTTTTCATTTATTTTATTTTTTCGCTTTTCATATCACTTTCAATGAAAATAGAAGAAATCTCATTTTGTCTTGAGATAACACACTATTTGAAGGTTTTAATCTATATATTTATTTACTTTAAGAATCATGTGATTGATTAAAATTAATATGAAGTTATCAATGAGTTAAAGTTCATAAATAACATTACCTTATAAAAAGATTTCTTTATATGTTGATTTACTGTTAATTGTTAACTGTCACTTTTTTTATAAAATACAATTTAATATATTTTACATTTGTATATTTTTATTGAAAAAATATTTTATTAAATATTTAAATATTTTTAAAATTTGTATATTTTAATTAAACTTTAGTAGAAAAAATTATTTTATTAAACATTTAAATATATATTTTTAGTTGAGTATCATTTGGTTTTTACTATCAATAGTATGACATGACTATCATTTTTATCTTTTAATTTTCAATTTATTGACTAGTTTTCTTTTTCTTTTCAATCTCCTCTGACTTATCTGTTAATTTATTTATTTTTTATAAAAATAAGTTGATAAATGAGTTGGAAAAGAAAAATATAAGTTAATTAATTCACAAAATTTTATTTAGTCAGAAATTTTTATTCTATCCGTCTCAATTATGATTAAAGTAAATTATAATTAAAGTAAATTATTTGGTCTAATTATATTTTTATGATAAAAATTTAGTATTTTGGAAACTTTTATATAGACATTTGCTTAGTTTATCGGAAAAGATATATTTTTGTTTGTTCTATGTTGTGCCAGTTGTAAATTAAAGATATTGATTATCTATTTTATAATTATTTTTTATTTTTTTTGGTATAGAATTTGTTTAAAGAAATATTTTTCTAATCTTATAAATTTATTTTTTATTAATTTTAATATTTTTATTAAATTTTTTTAATAGTCTTTTTATTTATTTGGTTAAATTTTCCATTATTACTTGTTTCTTATCCATGATCTGGAAGATGAGTAATTACACGAATTTTAAGTAACTATTAGTGTAGTTATTGCTTTAAATGTTATTAAGGATTAAAAGTTTTGATTGAAGAGTGAATATTTTTTACTTAGTTAAACTTTTGGTTCAGACTATTTAATTCTTAGGATGTTTAAAAATAGATAACTTAAGTATATATAGATTTGTGTTACTATAAATTAAATTAAATTTTAAAGTGATTGGTATCTTTAGGAAGAATAATAATTGTACTAATAGATTTGTCAATAGAAAATAAGATTGAATTTGTTTGTTATTTTATTTTATATAAGACTAGATTTTTTTTTTCATAATAAGTTAGAAAATAATAACTCTCTTAGGTGTTTTCTTTTTTATGGGTTTAGTGAGGTCCTCCCGACATTGTTATTTGTTATTTATCTTTTTTCTGTAGAATTTTTAAATATCAGCTTAAATAAAATGTCATAATTAGTGGGTTAAGGAGTATCAGCCTACATAATATCTACTGATGCCTAACATAAGTTTTTATTTAAAAAGAAAAAGTCACATCATTCCATTAACAACAAAATAAACACTCAATAAAACAAATAAAATTTAATCAAAAGTAACCGAATTAATAAAATATTTAAAATTAACAAACTATTTGTAAAAATAATATATATTATATTTACATAGTAAAACATTATATTTTAGTTAATTCATTTAAGAATGGGTTAACTTAATATTAAAAGTGACTTTGAATTAGGACTTCTTAAACAATCAATAGAAAATCTTCTCTTAAAAGAAAACTTAACTAAGAATGTGATTGACAAACTTTAAAAATATTTGTTTATATGCTCTTCAAAGAAATATTAATATTGATCAACAATAATTATTACCTATCTATATAATCATATAAAAATAAACAAAACAATTTATATTTATATAATTATAGATGATCTGAGTGTCAAACAGGATCACAAAAATGTCACCTTAATAACCCCTAAAGGAATTGATAATTTATTAAAATAACAACAATAAACTCCCTAACATACTATTTAGAAAAAAAGTTGACAATTATGGTGTTTAAAAATCATTAAAACATAACCTAAAATTCTTTTAAGAGAAAAGTTCACAAATATGGTGTTTAACAATAATTAAAACAGCACCTAAAATTCTTTTAAGAGAAAAGTTCACAAATATTGTGTTTAACCATCATTAAAACAGTACCTAAAACTTTTTAAATCATGCAATAAAGTCATAATAAATCTAATTTTTTAAAAATATTTTGACTAATATATGTTCTATAATAATAAATGACAATAGTTATCTTTTGTCCAATTATTAAAAAAGTTTTTTAGCATTTTGATATAATTGTTTTTATTATTATAAAAATTGATATTTTTTTTATTTACGAAAATGAGTAAATTATGTTACGAAGCATAACTTCATATAAAAAAGTTATATTGTTATATGATGCATGGATGACTTCTAGATGGTTAGGAAAATATGTTAAAATCATGTCATTTTTGTACGATTTTTATTTATAGAATTCAATTAAATGAATTCAGTTGAAAAATAATACAATTAAAGTCTTGTTACATTGACACAATTTTAATTAAATTATTTTTTCACCAAGTCCTCACACAAAAACATGACTTTAATTAAAAATAATCAAATTTGTTCTCCTAACTTATAAATTTTGTTTATTATCTTTAACTGAAATAGTCTCTTTGTGACACTAACTTGACATCATTCAACATTACATTGAGATCGTATTATTGTTATATGATTTTTTAGATGAAATTATATTTTCGTAACACGACTTGTCCATTTTTATTAATAAAAAAAGTACTCATACTCTAATCATTTACAAAAATTATTCCAAAACATTGAAAAAGCCTAATAAAACATACGTTCTTCGTTCTTTTTCCTCTTTGTGCCAATGACCCATGTTGTATAAAATGCTCTTGGGCACAAACATGTTGGAGGGGAAGGAAGAAGGTAATAAAAGTGTTAAAATTGAAAATGAATAGAGAAGAAAAAAAAATTTCTAAGATTACGCACCAAGACTAAGAATAATGTAGGAATGATTTACCATTGAAGAATTTTCTAATACATCATATTCTCAAGACATCAAAAATCTAATTTTTTATATTAAATTTTGAGGATGAAGAATATTTGATGGAGAAAGGGTTCAAGTATCATCTAAAAAAACATTAAAAGAAAGTAAAACAAATCAATGTCATTGAATTTAAGTTGATTACTAACTAAGATGCATTAAGGTGATTCCTGTTAATGAGGTGGTCAATCAAAGAGATTTCCCACCTGAAACCTCCAACTTGATACCTTATTTATATCTCTATCTTATTGAATTTTTAATAAAATATTTATTTAAATATAATTTTATTAAGAATTGACAATATATTATGATGAATGTAATTTATTTATGACATAAGTTTTAAAATGAGATGAAGTTAAATAATATGATTAAAAAATTATACAACTACAATTAACTTATATTTTAAAATAAATAATATTAATATAAGTTTAAATATAATATTAATTTATATAAATATTATTTCTTAAAAAAGTTAGTTATTCTAATTAACGACTGCACACTTTCAAATCCTATTTTGATAGTTAACTATATTAAGAATCAACTCCACCTTAATCTACAAGTTTATAAACTTAATTGAATATTTACTCATTACCGCTCTTCTAACTTGTAGATAAATACACTTTGACAAGAAGACATGTAATAATCATTATAATAATTTACGAAAATCCACTGAAATAATAAATTAAGAAAATATTACCAGTTTAATTATTCTTGTCTATCAGATCGTAGTCATTAGAATTGAAGGTAGAATTAGTATCTTTAGAGCTTAAATTCAAGTCTTCTTAAGTGAATAATTAGGGCCACTTAATATAAATTAATTTATGAGTTGGTAAAATTTAATATCTCTTTAAGAGGTGCAATGATAAAAATTTAATATGTTTTAACCATCAACAATTATGCCATTTTGTTTAATCATGTCAATATGATCCAAATGGATTTGATTTAACTAAAAGCGTTGAAATTAATGAGTGTAAATGAATTTGTGTATGTCCACAAAATACGTAATCAATGATAACATTTTAACTACTAAATTATTTACTATATTTATTTTAAGTTTGTTTATCTTATCCCATTTTACATGTTTTCCTTATTAAACTTAGACATGAGATTTACTGGATAATAAAAGGAAAATTTAAAGAAAGTTGAGAAAGGTAAAGAACTCAAAACCAAATGTAAGGAAGATGTGGTTGAAAAAATTTAGAGTATAATCATATTTTTGCTAAACTTTTTTTTAATGATTATGTAAAAATGTTGAATATAAGTCAAGAAGGTTCGATATTTATAATGTAGTTAAAACAAAATGGTTATTTATACACGATATACAAATTAGAAATTAAAATAATATAATATGGACATGATGTCTTTGAAGTTTTTTCAAATAAGGTCATTGTGGTGTTGATTTGGGATTTAGATTCATATTGTTATTAGACAAAAATTACAAAAAAGAAAAAGAAGCAATTAACATTAATAAGATAACACACAAACTAATAGAAATTCCATATACTAAAATGAATCCGTATATCAAATAATTTTAAAAAGATTAATATGTAACATAATTTGTTCTTATTTTTTTATTTTGTTTAAAAATACAAGTAACTTGTTTATTCTATTTCAAAAACAAAAGGTAAATATCACTCCGATACAGTGATATATTTTTCAAAAAATTCAAAAGACTTTTAAAACGGATGAATGGATATCTTGATGCTCACAAAATTGTAGTAAATTAAATAATTTTTATCCCACTTCAAGATTTTAATTTTGTTTTATAAGTATGCCTCGTCCACAAGTAATGAAAAAATAAAGAGTTATAAATTCAAAATTAGTAAATATTTTATACAGAAATAAAAAAGAATAAACAGAGTCATATTTTAATATATGTCAGAACTCACATTTTTATGTATAAAGTTTAATCTTGAAAACATATCTAAATATTAGCATTAAACTAAACTTTACTAGAACCAGTTGCCGAATGCCGCTTTTGATAAATAGAAAAAAAAATATTTATTTACTATTAAAAACGAAATTGATTTTTTTTCAACTATATTAATTGAAATACACAAGTTGCAAAGTCAAACTTTCACTTTCCAGACCTATATAGATATTTCCATTCTTGGATATGTCTTTCACATACTATCTTCGTAATTGGCTATAAACAACCCCTCTCAGCCAGCTTAAACCCCGTCGTTTTAATTTTTGTCCTTGTATTTACAAAAATACGTTTTGATGGCATTTTTTGAAATAGTTAAATGAAATAAGTTTTTAATAAGAAAAAAATTAATTTTACATTAACTAATTTATAAAATGCAATTTACAAGGTGGCATGATTATTTGTTATTACAGTCTGTCTTCACTTGTTTGGTTCTGTGGCCTTTTCCTCTCTTCTCATTTATACACACACCACAATCTCGCACACCGCAAAGCAACTCTGCATCCACTCCCTCTCACTCTCTCTCTTTCACACACACACACATTGTCTTCTCACAAATCTCTCTCTCTCTTTCTCTCTCCTCGCTCCTCGGCTATGGCTTCGCTTCTCGAATCTGGCTGGCAGGTTCTTCCCTTTTCATTTTCTTCAATTGTCGCCGCCTTTTGTGCTTCGTTAGCTTTTCCAATTCCACCGAAGGATTCGCTCTTTGATTTAATCCAAGCTTTTCTCTGTTTCTTGATGTAAATGAAGTTAGCGTGTGCATTATTAGCTTTGTTTAGGAATCATAAAACGCTGCTTGCTTGCTTGATTGATTTATTGATTGTGTTCATGACATTATGCCTCTAATGATGATTCCTTGCTCTATTTGGAACTTCAATTGTTCCTGTAGATCATTCTAGTTTCTTTGATTTTTTAAATTATGCTTTTCACTTTCCGCTCCTGATTTGTGTTGCCTCGTCGTTATTGCACGTGAAATAGATTCCTCGAGTTTGTGCGGACTGTGCTGACGTATCCAGTGCTGTTTGATTTTCAGATGCGTATCTGTAAATTATTGAAAGAGTTTGTAACCGCTTATGGTTATAAAATATTCCCCTGCTTAGGTTTGGACTATAAAATGCATTTTTTCAATGTTCGATATTTAGCGTGTGAAGGAAATGTTTGTGAACGGAGCTAGGTTCGGACCTTTACTTGTTGAAAACATAATTTAGCATGTTCACGGAAGTGATTTCTATTGCATTGTTGGTTTTTTGGGCTTTTGGCTTCGGACTCTTTCAGGTTCTGTAGATTGCATGGTTACATCATGTTTTGTACTGTTTACCAAAAGTAGGATTGATGTCTGGTCCTTTTCGCTGTCTTGGGAAATACTATTCTCTCTCTTACTTGCTCTCTTCGTGCTGCAGTACTTGATCACACATTTCAGTGACTTTCAACTGGCGTGTTTGGGAAGCTTCTTTCTACATGAGAGCGTTTTCTTCTTGTCTGGACTTCCCTTTATATGGCTAGAGAGGGCAGGGTGGTTGAGCCATTACAAAATTCAGGTCTGCTCTTGTTGATGTTTGTTGTTATCTCGATGTTGGATGATTCCTCATTTTGCTCTCCAAGATGGAAATCTAGTGCCTTATCTTTTGTTGCTTTTCTATTTAGAATGAGCATCAGACATATCCAACGTAAACTGTTTCAATATTGCTTGTTTTGACTTGAAATACGTGTTCCTTCCCTTGCACCTTGTATTCATTTTAATTATTCCCTTTGTGCTAAGAACAATTCTGTCCAGGTCTTTATAAGTGAAGAAGTCGCTAGAGATTTCCGTTTTCAATTTCTTTTCCCTAATTTGTGTGTCTTACATGCGTTGATGTTCTAACAATGCTTTTTGGTGTTCAGTCCCAATCTTTGGATTAGCTGATTCAAACAATACATTCAAAATATGTAACATAATTTTCTTAGACTTGTCATGCTATATTTGAATGATGTATTGATTAAACCCCCCTGATAATGGTGGAAATGATAAATTTATTCCCTTTTTCACTTGTAAATGTGTAGCTACGTTGTTTTTCAGCTGTAAATATGTAGCTACATACTTTAGAAAAATGAAACCAGAAGTTAAATTTTGTCTGGTCTTCATACGCAATCAATTTTCTTGTTTTTATTGTTTGGCACTTAGTATGGTACTCGTTAGTCCTCTTTCTCTTGGTCCTTTTTTCTGTACCTGAATCCTCGCCCATTTAGTGTCTAAGATTTACTGTTAATCTTCCTTTCTTGCAGGCAAAAAATAATAGTCCTGCAGCTCAGGAGAAATGCATTGTTCGCTTGTTGCTTTACCATTTTGGTGTCAATCTACCTGTTATGATTTTTTCATATCCTGTCTTCACATACATGGGCATGCGGAGTAGTCTTCCCCTACCGTCCTGGTACATTCAGGTTCTTTTGAGCACTGTCATTATTCTAAACATAGGAGTTCCATGTTAGGAGCTTTTAAAAGTACATATGTTTGGAATGTGCTTCTATTTAGCTTATTAAGCAAGAATGGATTTTGATTTTGCAGGAAAGTAGTTCTAACTCAAATAATCTTTTACTTCATTTTGGAGGACTTTATATTCTACTGGGGACATAGAATATTGCACACGAAATGGCTATACAAGCATGTGCACAGTGTTCATCACGAGTACGTTTATTTTTGTGTTATGGGATATTAGCTTTTGTTATACTTCTTAATCATAAACTACCATAGGGTTTTTCAATATTGTGAAGGTTTGCTACACCGTTTGGTCTTACTTCTGAATATGCCCATCCTGCTGAGATACTTTTCCTTGGATTTGCTACCATTTTTGGTCCTGCCATCACTGGGCCCCACTTGATAACTCTCTGGTTATGGATGGTTCTGAGAGTCCTAGAGACAGTTGAGGCTCATTGTGGATACCATTTTCCATGGAGTCTTTCAAACTTCCTTCCATTGTATGGGGGGTGAGTGTGAATTTCCTTCTCCTTCACCAGACACCAGCCATTTGGTTTATTCTGCTATTGTGCCTCTTGTTAAACTTTGTCTCATCACTTTCAGAGCTGATTTCCATGACTATCATCACCGTTTACTGTACACCAAGTCTGGCAATTATTCTTCAACTTTCACTTACATGGACCGGTAAGTACTGAGCATATAGTTCTTGAAGAATTATTGTTGTTTCATGATGGTTATAATCTAAAGTGGCTTACTGACATATTGTTATGCATTAATGCCCTGAAATTTTGGTGACTGACATACTGACAATGGTACACGACATTTTTGCTGTCGTATTAGGATATTTGGAACTGATGTAGGCTACAGAAAGTTGAAAGCATTGAAGAGCACAGAAATTGAAGACAGTAGAGAGCTAAAGAACAACTAGAATAAAATTTTTGGGAATATCTGGGGACCATTAGAAAGTTGATTTGCAACTTAAAGGGCATATTTGAAAAATGCCCTATCAATTCCTTATGTGTTCTTGTGTTATCGTATTAGCTGGTCTTGTCTACAAAGTGCTGGTGGCTTTTTCTGGACATTCATGCTGTGTTATAAAAAACTTCATTAGTGACAGTGGTTTCAATTTTGGGATGTTTCCCATTGGTGATCCAATATTCTTGATAGTGCCCAAATTTTACCTTTCGCAGAAGAATGTTATTTGTTTGATATAAAAATCATTTGAATTGAATGGAGTTAAGTGATAATAGAGACAGAGAAGATAAGCAAGTATCCATTGGCAATCTTGGATAAATTGATCCTACATATCTCCCACTAGTAGATTTGTTGATATTCTTTTAGTCTTGAATGTCTTATCTCACAATTGAAATAGGTGCTACCGTGTGCTAATAAAGTTTGAGTTTGTGATGTTGTACTTATGTATCTTTAAATATGCTGATTTTGATATATTAAAAAAGAATTTAATATATTTTAAAATATTAAAATCAATGTACAATAGAGTGATAACATAATCAAAAACCAAGTAGAGATTCCAAATTGTGAAGTTTTTCCTCAAAAAAATACTAGGAAAGACCACCAGTGGCTGCTTGGCCTGCTTAGTTATTTTCCCCAAATGTGAAATCAACTCTTAAAAAAATAAACATAATTTTGTTATTTTTAACAAATGAGAACAATTTCTTTCTAGGGATTTTGTTAAGATCACTTCTGCAGCATGTTTGCTTTGTTTACTCATGACAAGACTTTAACTTGAATCATTTGCCGTCTACTGTTAAGAAACAAAGTATATTATTTTATACACATAGTAGAGCAAAAAATTCTTATATTGTCAAACATTTAAAAACAATTATAGTATACTCTTAAAAATAATTATCATGTAAGTATTGGTGTAATTTGAATTTTGTGAGTGTTGAAGTTATGGAGGATTTTGTGGAAGGCAGGTTGGTCAAGGCTAGCTTGCTCCAGACGTGAATGGAGTTTGGAAGAACTGTTGGCAAAGGAAAACTTACAACCACACCTGGATGCCAATTTGCCAACGGCGCTGATGTGGCCATTATTGCATACGTGGATAAGGGCAAAACAAAGTTTTTGCTACTGAAGGACATAAAAGGGTTTTTTGCTACGTAAAGACAAAATAAAGTTTTTGGTAGTTAAATTTAAAAAAATTCAAAAGTGAGATCATAACATTCGTGGGTTTAGGCTTTGAAGGAGGTTGGTGCACGTGAGGGGTTAGATAATAGTAGTTTTGCGTGAACAATCGACGAATGGTGCCGAGTGGTATCAGAGTTTTGGTATAAGGATATTACTTATGGAGATGAGGGAGACACAAATTTGCTATTTGTATTGATTGGATAGAAAGTTGTGTTGAGTTAAACATTTAAATAGATAATGTTAAATATTTGTATGTGCAGTGGTGCTAATGGCGTAGGACATGTCCCTTGTTTCATGTCGTTGTTAATTGGTGAATATTATTGTGACCCAAAGCAGAGTTATGGTGATTTTCATGGTACAAAACATGTAAGAATATTACTTATAGAGATGAGGGAGGAACAAATTTGTTTGTTTGTGTTGGTTGGTCAGAAAGTTGTGCTAAGTTAAACACTAGTAGGACCTGTCCCTTGCTTCATGTCATCATTAATTAGTTAATATTATGGTGACTCAAGGCAGAGTTTTGGTCATTAACATGGTGCAAAACATGTAAGGACATTATTTATGGAGGTGAAGGAGACACAAATTTGTTGTCTTTGTTGGTTAGTCAGAAAGTTATGCTGACTTAAATACTTAAATAGACAGTGTTAAATACTTGTATATGCAGTGGTATTGATGATGCATGACCTATGCCCCTTGTTTCATGTCATTATTTATTGATGAATATTATGGTGAGACTGAGACAGAGAGGAAGAAAAAACCCTAACGACACACCACAAATGCCACACACAGTCTTAGTGGAACAGACGGGAAGGGAGACAGAAACGGAGACGAAAACCCCAACTTCACACCACAAACACCATATACAGTCGTGACGAAACAAATAACGACTCCCTATGTGACAGAGGAGTCGTGACACTCGATAAGATTGCAAAATTGATGTTATGGTAACAATGAAGAAAAATGAAAAGAAAGTTGTGATGAAATTGGACAACCCTAATTTCAACTTCATATTCTCCAATTTTGATATCTCATCCATTCATAAAAATATCCCACTACTACTTAGACAACTAATTATATTGATATTATAATTATATTCTTTTTTGTATTGTTAATTTAAAATAGAAATATATATTATCATATCATTAAAAATAATGAAATTATCAAGTGATGTCTAAAAAGGGTGTCAAATAATTTTATTTTTATCAAGCACCCGTTGCTTATTAAAGCACACGTGCTTATGATTTTCATTTAAAAGAAAATTATACATAATTTAAAATAAATTATAATATAGTAAAATTTTAATGTTACAGAGTTTTCCTTATTGGTGGAAAATTTTATGTAACCGTATTTTCTTAACTAAAAAATATGTTTACAATATAAAATAAATTAAAATATACTATATTTTGAACGTTATATTGTGTTTTTAAGACTGTACAATAATTTTTAATATAAATAGGATTTACTCAATTTTTTTAGTCGCCCAATCTTTCTAAATTTCATCTTCTTTCACTCTTCGTTTCTCAAAATGGGCAAATTTCTCAAACTAGTGTAATTTTTTTTTTTAAATTCCCAAAATGGTGTATTTTTTATTTTATTTCCTGATATGGGTAAATTGTGTAGAGATTATACGATATCATTGTGAATAAATCGTTTTGTTATTGCACGATTTAATTTAAGATATATGAAATAGTGAGAAGATAACACAATTTAGTTAAAGGAATGAAATTGTGGAATAAATATACCATTTTAATTAACTAATTAATTGATTAATTGAAATCCGTAGGCTACTGCAAGAGTTTAGGGTGATTAATTCTCCGACATTTCCTCTCCTATTTCTCAATATTGTATTGGATTGTGCATATAAAATTAAATAAATTATAATTAATGCATAGTGATAAAACCATTTTGGAATTTTTGATAAAAATGAAAATGTAGTCATTGAAGTTAATTAATTGTCATTTAAGTAATTAAAATAAATGTGAAATTAATTTGAATGGAAGAATATAAAGAAAAGTTATCCGTTTTAATTTGAATGGTTTATATATAGAGAAAATTTAAATTATTTGAATTGATTAGTTTTTAAAATTTATTTACATTTTTTTCCTTCTTAAAATTACTTACTTAGACTCTTTTTTTCTTTTATAAAAATTCAGAAACTTATTTTATTTTTTGTCCTTTTTAAAACTTGTTGTAATTTTATAAAAATTCTCAAAGTACTTCCTTTTTTTCTTTTCTTTTATAAACATTCCCAAACTTACATAGATAATTTGATAATTTGAACGGAAGAACAACAAATAAAAGTTATCTACTGTGAAGAAAATTTATGTAAGGTAGTAAATAAAAAAATAATTTTTATATAGTGAAAATTTAAATTATTTGAATTAAAAAAAGGTTAAATTTTTTTAAAAAACGACTAAAGTAATTATTGTCCTTATAGAGAATAATTTGTCAATGTAACCAATAATTTCCATTTCAATGTAAAATAAAATTTTTATTTTAACATTCCATTTCAAAAAATTTATTTTAAAAAATATTTAATATTTTGGGTTTCTCTATAATGAAATGACATATTTTTGTTTAGTATTTATTTATGACAACAATTAATTATAAATAAATATATAATCAATTGTTTATGTACTTTAAGGTAATCTATACATAGTTTACTTTTAAAAAAATAGGTTGTCCTTATATCATTCATGTTTACTATTTTTTTAAAAAAAAATTACAGCAATGGTTATTTTTATAAAAGAAAAAAAATCAGACTAGAAGTAGTTTTAAGAAGAAAAAAAATTTAAATAAGTTTGGAAATGTTTATAAAAGAAAAGAAAAAAACGGAAGTATTTTGAGAATTTTTATAAAATTACAACAATGGTTATTTTTATAAAAGAAAAAAAAGAACATACGTAGTTTTAAAAAAGAAAAAAATATAAATAAGTTTCAGAATTTTTATAAAAGAAAAAAAAAAAGAGTCCAAGTAAGTACTTTTAAGAAGGAAAAAAATATAAATAAATTTTAAAAACTAATCAATTCAAATAATTTAAATTTTCTCTATATATAAACCATTCAAATTAGAACGGGTAATTTTTCTTCATATTCTTCCATTCAAATTAATTTCATATTTATTTTAATTACTTAAATGACAATTAATTAATTTCAATAATTATATTTTCATTTTCATCAAAATTTCCAAAACGGTTTTATCACTATGCATTAATTCTAATTTAATTTTATATGCATAACCCAATATAATATCGAAAATAGGAGAGGAAAGGTGGGAGAATTAATTACCCTAAACTCTTGCAGTAGCCTACCGATTTCAATTAATTAATTAATTAGTTAATTAAAATCATACATTTATTCCACAGTTTCATTATTTTAACTAAATTGTATTATCTTCTCACGATTTCATATATCTTGAATAATTAAATCGTGCAATAATAGAACGATTTATCCACAATGATATCGTGCAATCTCTGCACGATTTACCCATATCCGAAAATAAAATAAAAAATACACCATTTTGGGAATTTCAAAAAAAATTTACACTAGTTTAAGAAATTTGCCCTCAAAATGTCTTTCTAAGTCAATTTTATTTAATTGCAAGTATCTCTTTGGTTTGTATTCCCTTAATGTAACCAAATCAAACCAATTCAATCACTACTTTAATTTCATGTCAATTTTTCAGTTTTCCAAAATCCAAAACTGTCTAAATTCCTCATGTTTACCACGCCTACAAATAAATATTACATAAGAATTTATTTAAATATTTTATTCTTATATTATTGAAAAGTATTTGCAAAATAACAGTATAAATAAATCTCTTAATTTTTATATTTTGCTTATTTTATGTATAAAATAATTATAACTCAATACATAAATTATTGGCAAATGTAAAAAGGTGAAATTTGTTGTGGGACTCATTTAAAAACTAAGAAAAATGTTGGATTGGAGAAAAAAAAATCTCGTTAAGATACTTAAATTTAAAATAAAATAAAAGTGAGTAACTACAAATGAATATATTAATTTAAGCACTCAAAAGAAGTATCCTATTTTGAGACGAGTTCAAAGCAGTTTTATTTGAGGAATTGAAAAGTTAGGCTGTCAAACATTCTAGATGGCACAATTAATAGCAAAACACTATCGAAGGAGGTTATATTAAGCTATTAAACCAATGAATGGCTCAAAGATTTCACCATCAAATGTTGAGGGCAATGGTAAAATAAAAGAAACAAACATGGATCGGTGACAACGATATATTCAGAATTATTCTTAAAAGACATTATAGGTAAGAGTTTTTTGTTGTTGAGTGATTATAAATAAGAGTTTTATAGTGGTTATACATGTATCAAAATCCATAAATAAGATCTATTGTACTTTTTATTCTTTCCTGAAAATATTTAACTTTGTGTGTTTTGTATTTAATATAACATAATTAAATAGAAGAGATCAATACTAAGAGACACTACGTTATTGAGATGGAATTTTACATATCTTAAAAAATAAATTTTAAGTATAACTCAACTTAATAAACTAATCTATAGGATGATGTTATATATAATCATTAGGTTCAATGTAAAAAGAAACAGAACATACGTGTAATTAAACTAAAAGGTCTCAACCACTCCCATATAAATCTAATTCTCATATAAGCATGCTTTACATGACATTACATAGTTACAAACTTTTTTTTTTTTCATTTGATCACTCTAAAACTCAAGTTAAAAGGAAAGTACAGCATTTCATTACACATTACACATTAACTTCTAATTTAAACTTTAATATTAAAAAAAATCCATGCAATTAAAAACTAATGATGTCAATTCCTGATATCAAATTATCCATATTATAAGCATATCAATTAAGTCACATAAATCTTTCCAACTTCATAATTAAAGATACCTTTTATTTTAAACTACCATCATTATAATAGATTCTCAACTCCTACTAAAACCTCCAACTTAATTAGAATGAAATAAATTAAATTAACTCCTCTTACCTGAAATTTGCTTAAAATCTAAGAAAATATCAAGAAGAAAAACTCAAAAAATAAAATCAAATCAAAACATGTAAAAAGGTTTCTAACTTCAAGACAACCAAAACACTAATTAAAAAGAATTATGAAAGCTAGACAGAATCAAAATTTTCAACTTCTAAGATAAAAAAATATTATAAAGATTAAAGAAATTCTAGAACAAAATAAACTTATTTTATTTAAAAATTTGATTGGAGGGATATATTTTTGAACTTGTTTGATAAGATTTGGTCACAATCAAGAAATAAGCATCCAAATCAAAATTATAAACAGGAAGAAAAAAGAGAAAGAGTTAAAGAGGGAAAAGAAAGAGATAACAAGACTCCAAGCTATCATTTTTGTAAAACCAAAGAAAAAGAGAGAGAGAAGATAATAAAGAAAAAGAGAATGGATCACCATCCAAAGTTTCACAACATTTTTTTTATTCTCTTGTATTTTTTTATTAATTTTTCTCACATCGATGACAGCTTATAGTTACTTTTTTTAATCGATAACTTATGCTCTGTTCTATAGCTCTTTCTTTTATAACTTCCTCGTTTTATTTGATATTTGTTAGTTATTTTTTAATAAAAATTAAATTAAAGAAATATTTAGGATATTTCAACTCTTAATATAGTATTGTTTAAGCGCTTATATAACTTCTAATACCCTTGATAGAGCAAGACTTAAGTTTAGTCCTAAATATAGAGTGAAAAACATTTTCTGAATACAAAAATTGTGACATTTGAGTTTGTTGTTGATTCAGTAATTGGCAAATTGCTTTGATATGATATCAAGAACAAGTATGGGTGGATTCATGATTGCTATATTTATAATATTAAACTCAATAGATTTCAATCATCCTTTCTTAATTACATCAAAAGTTATAGAGTTTCACAAGAAATATGACTCCTATATCATGACAATCTACAACTAATGTATATATTGATGTGGTTTTCTCGTTACACTAGAAAGAAATACTTATTTAGTGAACTTGTGAGCTTGAATAATAATTTTGACTTGTCATTCTCATCTGTAGAGTTTGGATAATGTCTCTACTATAAATACAAGTTATGTTAGTTCTATTTCATCCCTTCTACAATATAGCTTCATGCTCATATAATCTTACAAAGCGACAAAGAAAATGATCTGGGCCATATAACCTAATATAGAAATAGAGAGGAAAAAATATCTTTTGAGCATTGATAATAATATTTAGGTTAAATTATTCATTTGATTTTCCTAATTAAACAAACTTCATCTTTGGTCTTTACAAAATTATTAATTTTAGTTTTATTCTTGTTATTTTTAGTCTTTATAATCTTTATAATTTAAATGACACCACTTAAGAGATAAAAAATAGCATGTATAAATATTAAAAAAATATTAAAATAATATATATATATATATATATATATATATATATATATATATATATATATATATATAAAA
>Ga0209700_106011_pt1 | contig 19557 bp, 9 predicted proteins | sample SiratroredBW_FD_187528 | JGI IMG/M metagenome (GOLD analysis project Ga0209700, IMG submission 187528) | Root nodule microbial communities of legume samples collected from California, USA - Siratro red BW (SPAdes) (version 2) | ecosystem: Host-associated > Plants > Roots > Nodule | place: USA...
TCTTGTGGAGTTGAGCTTGGATGTCCACATCACTTTTCTTTCCCATACACTTTCTTGATGGTCAATTGTGAAGAACTATCACACTGGCACTGTAGAGATAAAACCTTAGTTTCTTTTCTGTAACCAACATCCATCAAGTTGGTTATAATCAACTATTTATAAAATAAATAACCTCTCATATTTAACAATAGGTCTTTTTATGTTTATTAAATCATATTAAGGCCCATAATTATATTTCACATGAGTCACATTATGGAATATATATATATATATATATATTCTAACATTCTACCACTTGACTCATGTGATGCTATAATGCTTCATGATTTAAGAATTACATAAATCATAATATGCATTAAAGAACCTTCAATAAATTGGTTCCATCATTCGTCATATTAAACGATATAGGAATAATAAGAGTCATAACGGTTACATGTCATTCAATCAACACATTCCCTTACTAGTGTATCACCCTTCTTCTTAATATGACTTCATGATGAGAAGTCTATAAGGGGTTCAAACATAATGCCATCTTTCATCAACAGTAACATAATTTGTTTTCTACATCATAATTTGCATGCACATTCATAAAGTAGAAAACATATATCTCATAAACTTGCACGCTCAAAATGTCAAATAGGCATTACTAACAATATTCAACCTTCAGTAGTACACATAATGTCCATATTCTCTACATGGCCAATAAATTCTTTGGATGGTAACCCTTTTCTTAAAGGATTAGCAATTATAAGATCAATGCTAACATGTTCTATTGCCACTCTATGCTTTTGAACTTCTTCTTTAATGACAAACTATTTTAATTCCATATGTTTAGCACATTTGGAATACTTGTCATTTTAGGAAGAGAAGACTATTGTAGAATTATCACAATAAATTTTTAGCGGCTTGGCAATACTGTCAACTACTCCAAGTCCAAATAAAATTCCGTAACTGGTTAGCCTGAATTGTGCCTCAAACCATGCGACAAATTCAGCTTCCATGGTGGATGCAACAATGACTGACTGCTTCACACTTTTATGTGAAATTTATCTTTCGACTAAAAGATACACATATGCAAATGTAGAATTTCTTGCATCCATACAGCCAGCAAAATCTGAATATGTATGTCCAATCACCTCAAGATTATTGAACCTCCTATAAGTAAGCATGTGATTCTTTGTTCCTTATAAGTGTCTTAAGACTTTCTTTGCAGCTTTCCAATAATCCAATCCTGGATTACTCTAGTATCTACCAAGCATGCTAACTGCAAAGCTAATATCTTACCACGTATTTGTTTGAGCATACGTCAAACTCCCAACAATAGATACATAAGGGGTATTCTCCATCTATTTCCATTCCAAATCATTCTTTGGATATTACATAAGACTAAATTTGTCTCTTTTTTGTATTGAAACAGGAGATATTTAACATTTATCCTTTCTAAATCTCTCTAAAACTTTATTAATATATGCTTTCTGAGACAAACCCAACCATCCTTGTGATTTATCACGAAATAATTTTATTCAGATCACATAGTAGGCCTCACCCAAATCTTTAATTTCAAAGTTGTTAGAGAGAAACTTCTTAGTCTTACTTAATAGATCAAGATCATTAGTTACAATCAAGATATGATCAATATAAAAAAACAGAAATATAAACTTGCTCCCATTGACCTTTAGATATATACATTGATAAACAATGTTTTCCTTAAATCCATAAGACGTAATAGTATTATTGAACTTAAGATACAATTGCCTGGAAGCCTATTTAAGTTCATATATTGATTTCTTAAGTTTACACACCATGTGTTCCTTTCCTTCTTCAATGAACCCCACTGGTTGATCCATATAAACATCGTTTTAATATCCATTTAGTGCAACTCAAGATCATAATAAGTTACCAATTCCATGATGATTCTGAAAGAATCTTTCTTAAAAACAGGCAAAATTGTTTCCTTATAATCAATGTCATCCTTTTAAATAAAACCTTTAGTAACCATTTGAGTCTTGTAACGTTTGATATTGCTATGAGAGTCACACTTAGTCTTAAAGACTCATTTACAATCAACTCTCTTACATCCTTCTAGCAATTTCATAAGGTTCTATACACTATATTGTACTATGGGCAGGACAGTAAAATATATACCCTTTTGATTTTTCTAGATAACCAATGATCCAAATATTGTTTTGGCATCCAGATTCTTTTCCTACAGATTGTATATTCTAATTTCTTCCTAACAACCCCAAATATGTAGGTGTCTCAAACTGATTTTCCTACCTGTACACAATTCAAAAAGTGTCTTTTGAACTGTCTTACTAGGAACCTTATTCAACAAAGACATGGTAGTTTTTAAAGCATACATCCACAACGATACAAGTAAAGATGAATTACTTAGCATGTTCCTAATCATATCCATCAAGGTTCGATTATGCCTTTTTGACACACCATTTTGTTGTAGTGTACCCAACATTATGTGTTGAGTACAGATACCACGTTTCTCAAGGAACCTAGCAAACGGACCTGGGTGTTGTCCACTTTCATCATATCTTCCAAAATATTCACCACCTCTGTTTGACATGACAACTTTTGCCTTCATGCTTAATTGTCATTCCACTTCATTTATATAAATTTCCAAGACATTCATTGCTTGAGATTTTTCATGCAGTAAAATAGACATACCCATAACATGAAAAGTCATCAATAAAAGTCATAAAGTACTTCTCTTTATTGAAAGAATTTACATCAAAAGGTCCACATATATTGGTGTGTATAATTTCAAGAAGTTGAGCACTTATTGCAGCTTCTTTCTTTGTGTGTCTTGTTCGTTTTCTTTTAATACAATCGACATATACATTCAGATCAGTAAAATCTAAATTCATGAGAATTTCATTCTTTACTAGTCTCTTCATCCTTTCTTTGGAAATGTGTCCCAAACGCTTATGTCACAAGTAAGCAGAACATTCATTCACTAAACCACATTTAGTGCCAACATTATGATGCAAGGTCATAAGAGTTTTAGCATATAAATTATCAAGATTCCATTTATATAAACCATCAGAAAGTGTACCAGATCCAATCATACAAGTACGCTTAAACAAGTTGAAACAACCACTCTCAAACTTAAAAGAGTATCCAACAACATCAAGTTTAGACAAGGAAACTAAATTCCTAGAAATACTAGGTACATAAAAAGTATCCAAGAAGTCTAAATGAAATCCAGTATCAAGGATTAAACGATAAGTCCCGATATCTTTCACTGGAACCTTCTCTTTATTTCCCATGAAGACAAACTTCTCATTTACGTTTATGGTTTGGGTTGAAAGGAATCCCTGCATCATATTAGAGATATGAGTTATACATCCAGAATTAATCCACCAAGTATTATGAGAAACTTTAGTTAAATTTGATTCAAATCATACATGAGATTATACTCAGCTTTCTTTTTGAACCAAGCTCTACATTTTGAGCAATCCTTCTGGAAATATCTAGACTTCCCACAAAAATGACATTTGTCATTTTTTTTCTAAATTTTAGTAGAGGACTCTGCAATCTTTAATGGTCTTTTATTCTTTTCATGTTTCTTATAAAATTTCTTTCCATCTCCCTGATTATTAACATAATGAATAGAGTAGTTTCCATGATTCTTAAGTCTGGTCTCCTCTTGAACTAACATATTGTGCAATTCATGCACATTCCATTTATCTTTCATGGTATTATAGTTTATTTGGAAAAGACCATACTCGGACAATAATGAGTTCAGAATTAACTATATGAGAAAATTCTCATCCACTGTCATTCCAAGAGACTTAGATCTTGCTACAATATTTGTTATCTCAAAGACATGTTTGTCCATAGTACAAGAACCATCAAATTTCATGGTGATTAAGGTCATTAATGTCCCAGCAAGAGACTTACCAGCAATTTGGCAACGCTCTTCCACAAGTTTCATAAATTCTCTTGCATTTTCAGTTTTGGAAAGAGCTAATTTAATATTACTTGTTATGCTCATTCGCATAAACATCAAACCAATGATGTTTGACCTTTCCCAATCTTTATTATGGGTTTTGTCTTCAGTGCTACTAGCATCAATAATAGCATTAGGTTTCTCAACATGAAAAACCATATCAAGATTCAACACACATAAGTGAAATTAGACTTGTTCGCTCCAATAAAAAAAAATTAACCCATTAAATACTGGAACAGACATAGCTTAAGATACAGGAACATATATTGCAATTAACGTATGTCTAACATTAATAATTTAAGCTATATATTAAACATACAATACAGATTCAGATAACAAACAAACATTATACGCATACTATTGTTCTCCTTTGGGTGATACATTAATACACAAAACATAATGATGCTAATAATATTTCAGTAAGGCATATGCACTAATTAGAAAAACTTATTATCTTTGATATATAAATAAAGCTAGTAATGGATACCCACTACCAATAGTCATCTTCATTCATTATAAGAAAAACTAATCAACCTTTTAACGATCCAGAAATGACTTACAATAATGAACTTCAATTAACCCATAAACCAATTATTTATTATTTAGAATCCATTTTATGGGTAATTGAAACAAAGATTATCACTAATTTATAATTAAAATAAAACATAAAGATTTGATCATTTTGGTGATTATAAATTTATCATACAATTATTAATTCTATTTGGAATTAATTAAAACATGAAAGATTTGATGACTTTGATAATTACAAATATATAATCACACAAAATCTTTCCTTTTAGGCATATCATTATACACTTACTGCAGCCAGAGCAATTCTACAACCAAGAGGAATGTGATCCATCACTATCTCATAACAAGGTTTTATCACGTGTGGATGAAGAAATACTAAATAAAAAAAAATAGTTACTATCTTAATTTGGAAATAAACATCACATATTTCTCTTATTCATAAGCATGGGAAAGCATGTAAGATTTTTTTTCCACATACTTGCTTGATAGTCAATTATAAAGAACTCTCATACAAAACCTTATATAACTAATATTCATCAAGTTAGTTATCATCAGTCATTTATAAAATAAATAATCTCTCATATTTATCAATAGATCCTTCTATTTTCATTAAATCACATTAAGACACATAATTATTTTATAACAATATATCCTATCAAACCATATATATATATATATATATATATATATATATATATATATATATATATATATATATATATATACATCATTAATATTTATTTAAACAAATAATATTTATTTTCTACATGTAAATTTCATATAAAAATATTTCACATTAAATATATTATTATATTTTTTATTATTATTATTATTATTATTATTATTATTATTATTATTATGTTAAATAGATTTTGAAGTTTACTCAACATTTTTTCTTATATTTTTAAATATTCGATGTGTAATATTTATAATATTTGTTTGTTATCTTTGATTTTAAATTTTTAAAATTTAAAATTTGTTTTTAAAAAAATAAGAATCCTAAAATCGATATTAAACCAATTTATAAACATCAAAATTATTTTTTAAATTTCAATCCAATTATTTAAATATAGATTTATAAAAATTCAAACTTTTTAAAAAACATAAATTTAAATTCAATTCCAATTCAACTATTTGAATAATCTGAAACAAATTAAATTTAATGGATTGTTTTTGTCAAATCCCATCCACAACACGTCCTATCACTCCTTTTTCAAACACTATTCTTTCAACTCTTTGATATAAAATTTTCCTTGTAAATTCACATTTTTTAATCTTTTTGCATTTTACCTTTGCAATTTTTTCAATATCTCTCGTCCGCGCTCTTTCAAAAGCTAAAGATTTCCATAGAAACTTTCATACTTTAATTTTTGTCACTTTTTTTATCGTTTGTTACGTCATCTTAATCCAGTGCTCTTCTGTCTCTCGAAAAAGGTGATTAGAAAGTTGATTGACCAGCTTGATAAAGTGGAAACACAGACAAATTAATGCAGACTTGAGAAGAGTCATAAGGAATAAAATGGAAGGAAGAACATTCAAGATGAAGACTAATTTATATCAGATATGGTTGAAAACAAAAGATTAGAACAAAGACTTTTCAAGTAAAGGATGTAATATTTTAATAGGACTATAAAAAAAAGGTCTCTGTTCTTTGGCAACAAATTCATTTTCTCTAAGTCACATTTGCCAAAGGATGAATGCCCAAAAAGACAAATAATAAGCTTTGTAAAACTTTGGAAATTAGGCTCAAGATAACGTTTACTTGTGTATGCTTAATGCACCCTCACGATGTCTTTATACACCCCATCATCTGTATGAAAAGACCAAAACCCTTACAAAAACAATTTTGAATCCTATTTTTTTTTTTTTATTCCCTCTGTTCCATGTGTGCCTCCTTATACATCACTCTCACGCCTTCCTCTTCCTCTGTGAGTTATCACCGACAACACCGTCATCACCATGTAAGAGGTAACTTTTCTTTTAACATCAAGAATGCATTTTTACATTATATAATAAATAATTTAAAATTTGAAAATTTATTACTAATTTTACAATCTAAAATATCGAATTGTATAACAAGAGTATATTTATAAATTTAAAAATGTATTTTAAATTGTAAAATTCAAACTAAATTTTGTAATCCAAAACATATTTTTAAATTTTAAATTGTATAAGCTAAAATATATTTTCATATCACATAATTTGAAATTCAAAATATATTTCTAAATTATTCAATTTAAAATATATATTTGGATAATTTTCAATAAATATTTTAGATTTTTCTCATATTCATGGAGGTATAGGAAAAAAATTACAGGTGCTAAAAGAATCTTTTGTTAGTTTCTAAGTCCATGTAGTTCAATGTGTTAGGGCCATTGCATGTTGCACCCCATATCATCTTTTACCCTCACAAAAATTGAATTTTCTATTTTACTTTCAGAAATTTCAGAATGTATCTTCAAATCCATAAATATATTCTTTAAATGTGTAATTTAGAATGTATTAATACATTTCGAAATATATATATTTTGAAATACATTTCTGATCAAAAACATATTGTATTCTAAACTACACATTCTAGAATATATTTTTAAAATTTACATTCCTAATGCATTTATAGATATGAAAATATAATCTGAAATGTGTATTTTAAAAATATTAATACATTATGGATTTGAAATTTTGAAATATATTTTTAGATTGAAAATATATTTCAAAATGTTTTACAAAATTGTAGCATCCAGAATGTATAAATATATCTGAATTAAATATCTCATAAGATGTTTTCTTCATAGATACCAGAATATACCATTCAAAATATATTTTTCTAAAGATAAGTTAGTCATTGCATTCTCGTACGGGGTTGCAGGTTTAAAAACATGGGATGCAGAATACAATGCCCTAAATGGATAACCCATGTAGCCAACATATTTGCATACATTTAATTTCTAGTCATATACGATAACGAGCTAACAATTATATTAAAGTGTTCTAATATAAACGTAAACGAGTTTAAAATTTTCCGATTTGAGTCCTTAAAAAAGGCTTGGAAGTTTGTTTAAACTTAGCTTTTCGTTTCCCTGTCCACAGGATTTTTAAACTTAACTTAATCCTAACACAAAGTTTAGCCCAACAATAAAAGTTTGAATAGGTTGTACGAGGTCATAAATTCAAATTTCATAACTATCACTACAAAATATTAACCTTTAAATATAAATAAGCGAAATTCGAACTTTATAGGTTTAAGATTAGAAACTTAAGACAGACACATGTATATACTTTATAGAAGAGATACTTAATGATTTTTATTAAAAGTATAATTACATTTTTTTATATCTATCCATCCTCTAACATTAAAATATCTAACAAACATGTAATACAATATATTTGATAAATAAAGATAGACTTAAACATATTATAGTTCCTTAAATTTGAAGTTAGTTTTAGATTGTCAAAATTAAAAATTGATCAACTTATCCCTTGTAATTTGAAGGGGGAAAATTGCTTAATCCTTCTATTCCAGATTCATATATATGATTAAATTACATCTCACTTAACTAACAACTTATTTCAATTTTGTAATCTTATCATAGAACAAAGTAATTTTCCAATTCAAAATATATTTTCGTTAAACAGCTTACTGCATAATTTTTTTCTTTTAAAGTACTTATTTTGATGCGGTTTAAATGAATATAACTTTTCTTTTAAAGTATGTTATGTTGATGTGGTTTAAATAAAAGACGTGTGGGTAGATAGACTAAAACCAACTCTTTTTTTCAAATTATAAAAATTAAACAAAAACTCAATTATATTTGAAGAACAAAAAACAAACTTCCTGCAAGTTCAAGGAACAACATAATTTGAGCCTAAAAGATCAAATACGTCTTAAATAAGTTAAACAAGTCGTGTTAAAGTTTCAGTACATTTTTAAGAGGCTTAAATCTTATATTTAACTCATTCAAATATGCTTGACCTTGAAGAGCTCGAATCAACTTGAATAGTTTATACATTCTCAGGATTTCTCTAATACACACACAAATGTAAGAAAATTTCAAGTACAGTATAAAATATTTATGAATTAGTATAATACGGTAACTAGTAATTACTTACTAATTCAAAGATTAGATTACTGAATATCACATTCTGTTAAAAGTTACATGATTTTCAGTGTGGGTGTGAAGTTGATAAATTCAGATTCCAAACCAAATATTTACACAGTCCATCTTTGTACAAGGAGTTGAGCTGTTCCCATACTCATCAAAAAAAAGTTTAAGAAAATGATGATATTAAAGAAAAGACAACCGAAGTAGTTCTCGGAAACAGACAATAATAGAAACAAGTGACCCACCAAGAAGGCATAGTCTAAGAACCTTCTTCCTCTTCCTAGGGCTAAGCGAAGTAAAGTGGGATAAAGCTGCATCTAAAATAGATTCACCATCCAGAAAATAGACCTGATATTATAAGAGGAAATTCAATACAAGCATAATAGAATCTAAGTAATACTTCAAAAGGCTTTCACATATTCTACATTCCTTTCAATCTTGATCATTCCATCAATAAAAGCAGTTTCTAAGGGAATAAACAAACCAAATATTTTCTTTAAATGTCAACTAGCAAAGAATAGAAAAACTAGCAGTTTCTTTGACTAACAATGAGCAAGTTGAGACAAATCCAATCCAAGCAGCTCCTTTTCACTAGGTCTTTTGCTATGAAGTACACGTCATCCTTGCCTAAACAGTAATTACTCAAGAAGATTTGAAAGCAATGCAACATAAAGCGAGATGGCCAGACATGAATATCTGCCTTCATATTCTTACTTTTGTTACTGTTAACATAATGGTCCAATTAATTTGTAAGTCGGTGAACTATTTAGGGATTTTTAAACAAGTCTCTTAACGTTTGTAACTATGTATTTGAACTTATTAATCAATTTTATTGGGGACCCTCACTAAGTTCCATCAGAATTCCATCGAGAGCAGGAACCTAACTGAAAATATTTAAACAGTTTAAGCAGCTGGTTTAGTTTTTTAATACCCCTGAACCAATTAAGAATGTTCAATTAGTCCTCTCCTTGATGGACCCCTGCAAAACCTTAATGTCACCCTAGTAAACAACACAATTAAAAATGATGTATATGTTTAAGGATACAATTATGGTCTTCTAAAGTATAGGGATCAACTTTAAAATTGCCGAATATTTCAGTTAATTGCATATTAATTCAACCTAACTTAAAAGAAAAGAAGTAACTATTGTTGTTTTCAGATCTATTAATCTAATCTAATTTTCTCCCCAAAACACTCCTTAAAACAGCATTGCAAGCAACAAAAAGAACATACAGTTAACAATTTTAGCAACAATTTCGTAGAAGAACTACTGTGTTCTTTAATTAGAACCCAACGAACTTATAACTAGCCTACAAACCCGTTAAATTCATCACAATGTGCAGAACGGTAGATGTATTCTAAGAATCCATTGGACATCGATTATAATCTAAAATATAATTAACCAACTCAGAAAAGTCTTAGAAACTACTCCAGTTTTTCATTTTTTTAAATTAGCCTCTTGTATCTTCATTGAACAGCTTATTGTATGAGGTGAAGTTATCGATAGTCTTCTATATTACACTAAGGCATCAAACAAATATCTAACTATATTCAGGGACAATGTATATGCTTTGGTAATGCCTAACATAAGGAAGAAAATGTTCATCACTTACAGGCAAACCATTGAGAAGAGCCAGCGCTAGAGAGGCATGAAATGTCCATATTAATATCCTTTCCATTATATTCGGAAAATATGCAACAATTTGTGGTCCCCAGCGAGGCTGATACGATGTTAGCTTAATTGAATGTGCCATAGAGAAGACATCACCAACAAAAATAAAAGTCCCACCACAATTAGTTTCCTTAACACCGGAAGTTTCAGAAAATGGAAATCTGTTCTGTTCATGTGACAAACATTCATGAGAAGAACTTGAATATGCAATCTCAACCCACACCAATCCAGGCTCCTGAACTGGAGCTAAACAAACTTCCTCCTGTGAAAAATATCAAGGACATTCAGTAGCTAGTTGTTTTACTTAAACGTTGAAGTATAGTGTGAAAGGAACGGAGTAGACACATTAACATAAATTTGTAAGTTCATAAATGTTAAAATAATTGTGTACCTGAGCGCACGTACAGCCACCTCCCTTTAATGTGGCTAGTCCCCTGTCATCACCACACCTATTACGTTTGACAACATCTTTAGCATTTAAGCAGTACATACTCGATCCATTGTTCAAAAGATCAGTTTCGTTCTGACCATCATGAAGCGTAACATTAGGAGAGCATAATTTTACAAAGGCAGTAAGTTCACTGGGACAAACATGTTGATTTTCCAGCAATTTCGTAATTTTGATTTCTTCCATCATATAACTAGGGACACAGTAACCCTTCATTTTATTGACAATCTCCAAGTCTCCAGAACGATGAGAAAGATTTACATTATTAAGCTTAACGTTATATATCAATGTATTAAGCTTCAACCACTCTTGTGCATTTCTGATGGCTACATCATCTATCGACAGAATAACATCACCAGGAGCTAAATAACCAGACAAAGGTGAGGTTGGGGGTACATTCAAAACCTGCTCCCACGTAGCCACCAACATGGAAAAAGAAAGGGCAAGATATATGAGAACCAAAGAAAATGATAAACCTAAAATGATTTTAAGAAAGTACCATGGGATTGTGACCACTGCTGTAAAAGGGAAACAAGGTCATGGGCAAGAAGAATAATGCCAGTCCGCAAGCCGCACAGCACTAGAAATTTGTAGAAGGTGTAGAAATGAAATTAGCAATCTAGATCATTTTAAAATCAAACTTAAGACAAGGATACACCCAAAAATATAAGGATAGAAACTCAGGATCTAATGACACCAATGCAGAACAAAATGAAACTTACACCAATTAATAAACTTTACAAGAAGATTTCTTCCAAAAGTCAAATTTCACTACTTACGATCTGTTAGAATATCACCATACAGGATTATTTTCATGAGAGAATTTGATGAGTTGTATTTATTCTGTAGTTATGGTGTAGATGTCATCATGATTGAGAAAACTGGACCAGGATAGCCAACTGATTCAACTGTGAGCCAGTCCTTTGAGAAGTTCAGTCTGGCCACTAAAATCAGTACTTAAAAACTGGTCATTGAAATGTCATACCAGGTTCAAACCATCTGAACCACGCACAGCCAGCATAGTTGGATTGAAGACCAGTTCAATTTTATTTTAACAAAAATACCACTATTGAACCCAAGCCTTTGAACATGGTGTCAGTGATATATTGATTGGTAACTTCTATGCAGTTTCTGCTTTATATGGTACATCCTAAACATATTTAACCAATATAAAATTATTTAATTATCATTTAAATTCGTATTTATATTATTATTATTTACCTTGCAGAACAATATGATCTTTTGATGCTAATATAGAAATTCACCTAAATTTTTTACAAAGATTTTATGTCAGTTTATTATTTAGTTGATCATATAATAAAAAATACAGTATATAGTTTCACCTAATTGGTTTAACTCAATGTTAGATGCCTCGGCAGGCCTGAATCAGTTAGTAACAGAAACTAGTCTACAAATTAGCTGATTAGAGACGTAACTGAAACGGGAAGGGGGTAAGAGAAGGAAGAATTAGAAGTGGGGTTGCTTAGGAGTGGAATTGGGAGAGAGACCAGGTCTCTCAAACACCTGAAGGAGTCTGTTAGGAATCTGAAAATAAATCTCAGAAAAAGGTACTTAACAGATTGTATGAAAAGGAACAGAGATACAAGAAAATAAGGAGTACCCCAACGGTTTCCCCCTTACAACCAAAATTCAGTTGTCTTATTGACTATTCAGAATGAATCATATTAAAAGGAAATCCTCAATTAAAAGCTTAACCGGCATCTTGAAATCATCAAAATCCTGGATGGCACAGGATAGTGGCCAACTCCAAAATACTATAGCAGAATGATGGCTACTTTGGTATTGAACCATAGCCTTGAAAAGATTTTTTGATGACCGATATATCATATTTTATTACTTCTGAACATAAAAAATGATATATTAATTGGCCATAGAGGCAACAAGCAAAGGATCAGCTCTATGAAAAGCTTAAACAACTAGGCCTAGTGCAGAACCTAAGAATGGAGTCATAGCCTTGAAAACCATCAAGAAACAACTTCCATGAGCTAAAATTTAGTGAAATAGGACAAATTTAGTTCAACTGGACCAATCAAGAAAAATTACATATTGCTTTCCTTCTTTAACAAGTATATATTTTCAATTTATTCTTAAATTCTAGAACAAATAAAAAAAGGTTATCAAGTAGTTCAAGTGCCCATCCTTGATACAAGTATCAATGGATCATATTCAACTTACAACTGCATTGTGCCAAATGCCAGCAGAATACACACGGAGGGCAGTGAAATGAGGCAAAGTCTGCAACAATTCATAATTGAAGGCAACCAGTGCACCAGGAAATAGTATTGCAATGAAGATGGCAATGTACTCTATTTGTAATCCCTCACTGCTTTTCATTGAAAAGGTTAAATCATGAGAATCTAGCTTTCACCATTTCAAGCAAAAACTAAATTCGGGGTTATTCAATTCTTGGTACTTGCATGGTCACATATTAAATAAAAGAATAAAAAAACTTTACAGCTGAAATGATAATCAGAGATACACCCTCATTGATTATTTAAACATGTATCACAATTGCAACTGATGCTGAAATATGTTCAACAACAATAAGGAGCACCCAAAATCTATTCATAAAGCCTCAACATATAAAACATATCATAAATAAATTGTTCTTTTAGGACATTATCCCTTGTAAAGCATAAAGGGGATCTACTTGTATAAACATTAAAAAGGGTCGTATATTTGTATAAGGGCTCATTAGGTAGCAAGGATACAATATAAGTTAGATAAGAGCAACAACATCGAGTAAGGACATACATTATACCAATTTTGACATGCACCAAATATGTTAAGTAGTATATGTTATCCTATCCTATGTTTAAAATGGATCAAATTAAGACACGGAATGTGAAAATGACAATGTTGTCCTTTTATTAGAACTACATAATCATTTTCTAAAATTAATCTAAAATACAAACATTCGTATGTACATACATATATATATATATACTTTATTCCTTCTTAAAAATTAATAAAATTTAAAATAAAAAACATTTCTAATATTCTTTTTTGACTTTTTTCTACATTATTTCATTTTTTAAAAGTGTAAAAATTATATAAGATTAACTAAAAGACTAGCAACAAAAATAACATTGAAGATTTTATGAAAATTGTAAAAAGATGTCAAAGAAGCATATGCATACGTTATGAATGTTCAAAAACTATTATAACATGTTTTAAACCATTAAAAATGTTGGTTTTTCTTATACTAACTATTACCTGTTAATCCAGCAAGTAGATGTAACAAGTGCTTATTAAAATGTTTATCTAGAGGAAGAGGCCTACTAGACCCAACCACCAGGACGTGAAGTCTCTTAACAATCAGATGGTCTGAACTGAAGCCTGCAAAAAGGCCATTAATGGGCTTATACAGGCCCTAGTGTCTTGTATGACAGATTTACTAACCCTCTGCTTGACTAAGGTTTTATTCGTAGAAAATGTGATCCTTCACTAATTCTCTTCAGTAACATCCACGTTACCTTTATCTTCTCGTATATATAATCATCAGACAAAATTATCCATTGTTTGTTCAGTTCCTAATCACTGTGGGAATACTGTCTTTGCCCTAAATCAACAGGGAAATGTGGATTTCTTGGTAGTGAGCCTAAAATTATATATAATCTGTATAATGGAAAAATGTTGTTTTCTCAAGCAAAGTATGAGATCTTCATAAAACTGATCTGGCAGAATCCAAATATATTTCTACTCCTGTGTATGTACTCACTAAATATGAAGTAGACTACACGTTTGATATACTGCTTCATGTGTCTATAGTTGGTGTTTTATATTATGCAACCACTAAGACCAGAGACAATCTATTGTGTTAACAAATATAAATTTGCACTCTCTGATATACTATAATTTGGTCTTATCTCTAATCAATATGAAAATAAATATTTATGGGTCATAACAAATTACACTAAGATAGGTTTTGATACCATCTTAGAAAGTGGAATTCTTTGCTTATCATGAAATGCAAATTAGTTCATCACTCTATACATGAATGCATCAAGAAATTTTAAAAATTAGTATATAAAGGTAGTCTGACAATGATTCAATTATTAAATTTCATTGTCAAGTGTGGAAAGGATTAGTGACAAAATAGGCTACGAAAGATAGCACCACTTTAATACTACCACGTTGAGAAAAGATAAACCGAGAAGGAATATACTGAATTTCACGTAATGGGTACACACCAGTATAATGAAAAAAATATACAATAATAAGGAACAAAATCAATATCTAATAATGAAAAATATTTAATAAGATATTTTCTTTCAAATCATATCATATCTTTCTATTTAATGTAATCAAATCATATCTCTAACATAATTTATATCTCTAACACTCCCCCTCCAAGTGGAGCATATGTATCATAAGAGACACTTGTCATAAATTTCATCAACACAAAACCCCTTTAGAGACTTAGGAAACATGTCAACCTGTTGGTTATCGAAGCTAGTGGCTACTAGCAAGCAAAAATGATTAGAGGACACAACAACTACCAAAAAAAAACCTCAGGGCACGACAGCCTCTGGAAATCAAAAGTCATCAAACAATACAGACAACTTTCGAAAAGCAAAATTGCCAAAGGACACAACAGTTGCTGAAAAGTAAAAATGCTTAAAGAACACAGCAGTTGTTGGAAAGCAAAAAATGCTCAAAGGACACGGCAACTGCCGCAAAACAAAACATGCTCAGAGGGCAGAGTCACTGCTGGGAAGCAAAAATGCTTAAAGGGCATAATGACTATTGGAGAGCAAAAATAGTCATCGCATAGCAAGGCAATGACAATGATAGTGGTTGCCAACCGGAACAGGCTCGCCAAAAGAAAAAAAAACAGAAAAAAGTTCATTAGAAAATCTCAGCTATAAACATAATTAACTAAAAAACGTCAATGGTGAACAGTAATGTCAGTTGGATAAAACTCGACAAAGAAAGAAAATCACCAAAAAAATGGTTGGTATTTAAACAACCAGTCACCTAAGACAACTAACTAACTACAAAGATGTTTAGGAGAAAGTAACAGAGGAGAGCAAACCAAAGATTTATGAACACAATAACACAACAATAGTTGATAATATCTCTAAGTTTTAACCAGAGTGGCAAAGACGTAAAGACAACTGACCTTGTGGCAGCAACTGCATGGCCAAATTCATGCACAATGACGGATATGATGGTAGAAACACATGCGTACCCAACATCAGCAAGTGATAAACTTAACCCCGGCACCTGCATAGGATGCAGTAATTAAGTTCTTAAGTGCATGACTGATGAAAAAACTAAAAGGAGTCGTTCTGATATTCAGCTTTGGAAATGATATTGACCTCACACTCAAGAAGGATAAGAAAGTGAATGATAAGTCATTTACATAATAAGATCCAATTTGAGTTCTTATAACTAAAAAATTCATAAAGTTCTCATAAAGAGAAAACTCAATTTTCTTTCCAAATTCATATATCTCCCTCATTACATCATAAGTACATCCTTTTATAGACTAAATTATGCAAGACCCTTAAATTTCACATTATTTCCCTTAAGTAATCTTTAATGTTCACTAATAATTAACTCCAGTTGGTGTTGTCTTACCGTGAGAACAAAATGATTCACCTTCTTTAGTTTTTTTCCTTTTTTTTTTTTTTTTTTTTTTTTTTTTTTTTTTACTTTCCCATTATATTGACTCCCTTTAGATATTAATGACAGAAAAAGATTATTCACATTTTCCATGTGGTAATTTTAGTGTCGCCACCATACATTTTCCTTGTATTTATTATTCCTTGGGGAAAAAAACTAATTTAAATTTGATAGGAATGAGAAATAAAGTTGCCAACCAAAGGAGGTAACCCAAACAGCAAGGTACTGGCAAAGCTTCCAAGCTTAATGCTGCCACCACGGAGATGCAATGTTCTGGCTAGTTCCCAAAGAAGAATCTGGACATGAGCGGTGTTATACAGATTAATTGAAATTCAAAAAAACAAAAATATTCAGAGCAAATAGCCATAGTAGTCCCTCAAAGATAACCTGCTTGAATGAATTTCGCCACAAGCACTTCTAGAAGAAGAAATAAACTTCTCTTTAAGTGCAAAGTAAATCATCTACTTAGAGAAACAAATATAAAAGAGTTTTTATAATTAGTTTATGCATCAGCTAAATTTAGCTTGTAGGCTTATGGAAAATTTTATTTCATTTTTTTCTCTTACAAGTGTCTATGAAAAAAATTCCAAATAGACTCCAACTGGTCGAACTAGCAATTCAATGATGAAAATTGCACTTAGACTCCCTGATATGCATTTCCCAAGTCAAATTAGTCCTCGCGTCACAAATCTCGATAACTAATTTGACAAATGCAATACACATTCAAGAATTGATTAGATTTTCGAATAAATGTATATTCAGGACCCTAACTATAATTTCCACCATTCAAGAACTAATATCAGACGCTGTATTGCCCTTTGCTAAAACTAATTTACTGTCGACTCAAGCATTTAATACGAAAAAAGAAATTGAGAAACACCAAAATTCTCACCACAGTAACTCCAAGTAACGCAGAGAGGGCAAACCCAACCCCAATTGAAAACCATACTTTCAAAAACCTATAAGATACATAACAAAGCAAATGTAAGAAACACTGAATAAAAAGCAGAACGGTGCGTGCATGCAGAACAGAGAGTGTGACCTGGAGTATCGGCGACCAAAGTGGAAAAGAGGTCTGTTAAATGAGGAGATTTTGTAGTCGCAATAGCTGCATTTAGACATTACCCAAATTAAAATCGCAGAAATGGAGGACAATGAAGTAATTGAAGAAGGTGATTTACCAGCAGGAAACTGTGTTGGAAACGTTGGAAGAGGAAGAGGAAGAAACGTGAAGTGGGAGAAGAGAGCGTTGTGAGAACCTTTGAGGCGCAAATCTCCTAATTCGTCGACCTTCCACTTCCATCACTGCATTTCAATGGCGTTTCTTTTAGTTTCATCTTCTAACTTTTAAATAGATTGATTTAATCTTTCATAATCCTAAATACATTTAAAAATAAATATATTAATACTTTAATAATACATTTTTATAAAAAAAAAATAGAATTAAATATGGAATAAATCATATCATATGACATCTAATTATATTTTATATGCTCAAAACTTAATGGTTAATACTTATTTCCGAACTACTATTGTAAAAAAAAGCTAGCAATTATGAATTTCGATTCAATTTAGGCTTTTATGTTTTTACGAGTAATTTAAATTAATCTAATTTCAATTTAAGTTAACCCCGTTGATACTTAAAATATATTGGTGATTTAAAAGTCAGAAAACATAACCCGTTTTTTAAAATCACTGCTTATGATAAAAAGTTTTAATCTCTATTAAAATTAAAAAAAATTGTTGACTTAAAATTGTTATAAAACAACATATTTTTTAATTTTTTTAAATTTCTAACTGTTTAAAATCAATCTTACAAGTGAATGTAGAAATGGACTGAGGCAATCAATTATGATAAAGGTGGAATAAAGTACTTAATAAGTGTTTTTTTCTTCTCTGTTGCCTCCAAAGAGCTCTTGCTCACAGTGTTCTCTTTTTTTGAGTGTGAGAGTGAATTGAATGAAGATATATATAATGTGTGAAAGTAGGGTAGCATCTATTTGCTGAGTGCATCTCCAATTGGAATCAGAATCCTTAGTGTAAGTAGAGCAACAACAGTGGAGGTACAGGGGAAATTGTGGATTTTTTTTTCTAGCATTATTTTTGAAAAAAATTATGTAAATAATATATTTTTCATTTTAATTCCTCAACTAACATTATTTACTGTATTTAGAAATTTTTTGTTTTCATAATTTTTTATTTATATTGTTTATAATTTTAATTATTATTTATTTTAAAATTACAATGTATACACTTAAATTTTTATTTAATCAAATGATATATTTATTCTCTTATTTTCTTTATTATTACTTATATATCAATAATGCAAAAAATCAACTTTTATTTGAAACTTATAAAAAATTTAATTAATATTTATTTTTAAAAACTACTCTAACAAATTTATTTATTTTTGCTATTATTTATTTAGATACTTCTAACAAATTAAAAAAGACAAAATTTAATTCAAATTCTAATATTATAATTTTTTTCAATTTCAATTTTTTTATAAAAATACAGTTATAAAATTATTATGCTTTATTCTGTCCAATTTAATTTTATTATAAAAATAAATAATTTATTATTTATTTTTCTATTATAATTAATTAGTTTAAAATATGTATAAAATGTTTCATTTCATACTTTGATCGTCCTTTCAAAATTTTAATTCAACCGTATTTTTCTATTTTAATTTGAAATCAACACTACTTTGGTTTCATATAAATTTAAGAAAAATAATAATTCCTTACATACTTTTTTATTTACCTTTTTCTCTCATACAAATTAAAAATAAACCATTTCAAATTTTAATTTCATTTTAAAAAACAAATTACTCCAAAATATTATTTTTACTTTTATCTATTTTTATAAATAAAAATTACATTACCTAGGTTTTTATTTAACATATTTTACTGCATTTTCTAAAAGTATGTCAAAAATTTTATTTACTAATAACAATAAACATGTATAAAACTTTAATATTTTATATTATTTTTAAACCAAATTATATTTAACCTTACATAATTTATTAATTTTTTTCTCTCATAAATTATTTAAAATTTGTTCTTCCAAATTTTAATTAAAATTTTCAAAACACTTTTTTACCTACAATAAGTTTTTGAATTTGTTTTATTTTATTTTATTTTTCTTTGTTCAAACCTTAAATCCTATAGAAAAAAAAACAAAACAA
>Ga0209700_106012_pt1 | contig 19555 bp, 19 predicted proteins | sample SiratroredBW_FD_187528 | JGI IMG/M metagenome (GOLD analysis project Ga0209700, IMG submission 187528) | Root nodule microbial communities of legume samples collected from California, USA - Siratro red BW (SPAdes) (version 2) | ecosystem: Host-associated > Plants > Roots > Nodule | place: USA...
AACAAATTTATGAAAAAAATATATATATATATATATATATATATATATATATATATATTGATTTTGTACTTTATTATCAATAAAATTAGATTAAAAATATTATCAATATTTATATTTTTAAATTAGTAGTAATTTCCTAATTTTATAATTTTTTTAATATGATAGTAATTAAAATACTTCATTGAAATAAGGTTAGTTTTATGACTAATGTTAGACCCAAGTTGTAACTTAATCAATGTTAGTGAGAGTTTTCAATTTTCTTTTTTCAATTTATGTCATGGGAGATTATTTTCATCCTATGTTAGTTAATGTTTTTTTTTTCCATCAACATTAATTTGATTAATTATTTTCTAGATGATGTAGGTCACACTCATTTCTTGATCAACATTAATTAAAAATTTCTTAACCAATGCTAGGTGGACTGTTTTTTAACAAGGAAAATGTTACTTTAACATTACTATTTATCCTACTTTCATTTGACACTCCTATGTGTCACGTGGGCCAACCAACAAAAGAGAGAATGTGTTTGCTTTTGTTGTATACAGAAGGGTAATTTTGTCAATTTCATCAATTTCGTCAAAGTGGTTAGTCGTGTACATTTAAGTGGTTAGCTACGTTCATAACTCCGACACCCATATTAAATCACTGCCTGTGAGTTATTCCAATCTTAAATAACTGGTTAATCGTGTACATCTAAGTGGTTAGCTACGCTCATAACTCCGACACCCATATATTAAATCACTGTGTGTGAGTTTTTCCAACCTTAAATAACTGGTTAGTCGTGTACATCTAAGTGGTTAGCTACATTCATAATTTCAACATCCATATTAAATCATTGCCTGTGAGTTATTCCAACCTTAAATAACTAGTTAGTCGTGTACATCAAAGTAGTTAGCTACGTTCATAATTCTGACACCCATATTAAATCACTGCTTGTGAATTTTTCCAATCTTAAATAACTGGTTAATCGTGTACATCTAAGTGGTTAGCTACGCTCATAACTCCGACACCCATATATTAAATCACTGTGTGTGAGTTTTTCCAACCTTAAATAACTGGTTAGTCGTGTACATCTAAGTGGTTAGCTACATTCATAATTTCAACATCCATATTAAATCATTGCCTGTGAGTTATTCCAACCTTAAATAACTAGTTAGTCGTGTACATCAAAGTAGTTAGCTACGTTCATAATTCTGACACCCATATTAAATCACTGCCTGTGAATTTTTCCAACCTTAAATAACTGGTTAGTCGTGTACATCTAAGTGGTTAACTACGTTCATAACTCCGACATTCATATTAAATCACTGCCTGTGAGTTATTCCAACCTTAAATAACTGTTTAATCGTGTACATCTAAGTGGTTAGCTACGTTCATAACTCCGACACCCATATATTAAATCACTGTGTGTGAGTTTTTCCAACCTTAAATAACTGGTAAGTCGTGTACATCTAAGTGGTTAGCTATGTTCATAACTCCGACACCCATATTAAATCACTGCCTGTGAGTTTTTCCAACCTTAAATAACTGGTTAGTCGTGTACATCTAAGTGGTTAGCTACATTTATAGCTCTGATACCCATATTAAATCACTGCCTGTGAGTTTTTCTAACCTTAAATAACTGGTTAGTCGTGTACATCTAAGTGGTTAGCTACGTTCATAACTCTGACACCCATATTAAATCATTGCGTGTGAGTTTTTCCAACCTTAAATAACTGGTTAGTCGTGTACATTTAAGTGGTTAGTTACGTTCATAATTCCAACATCCATATTAAATCACTGCCTGTGAGTTATTCCAACCTTAAATAACTGGTTAGTCGTGTACATCTAAGTGGTTAGCTAAGTTCATAACTCTGACACCCATATTAAATCACTGCTTGTGAGTTATTCCAACCTTAAATAACTGGTTAGTCATCTACATCTAAGTTGTTAGCTACGTTCATAACTTCGACACCCATATTAAATCAGTACCTGTTAATTATTCCAACCTTATCAAGATGGTTAGTCGTGTACATATAAGTGGTTAGCTACGTTCATAATTCCGACAACCATATTAAATCACTGGCTGTGACTTATTCTAACCTTAAATAACTGGTTAGTCATGTACATCTAAGTGGTTAGCTACGTTCATAACTCCGACACCTTTATTAAATGCTTGTGAGTTATTCCTACCTTAAATAACTGGTTAGTCGTGTAATCTAAGTGGTTAGCTACGTTCATAACTCCGACACCCATATTAAATTAGTGCCTGTCAATTATTCGAACTTATCAAGGTGGTTAGTCGTGTACATATAAGTGGTTAGTTACGTTCATAATTCCGACACCTATATTAAATCAGTACTTGTTAATTATTCCAACCTTATCAAGATGGTTAGTCGTGTACATATAAGTGGTTAGCTACGTTCATAATAACTACACCAACGTCGCTAACCAATTAGATATACGTGACTAACCACTTAAAAGAAATTGACGAAATTAATGAAATTGATGAAATTATCCTTCCATATACAACAAAAGCAAACACATTTCTCTCTTTCGATCGTGGACCCATGTGACACGTATGATTCTTTGACACCGTGACGTGTCATTACTCTTATTTGACACCGCTGACGTGTCTAAAATATTAATTTTGTATTCCACGTATACAGTGACAAGGAGAGAGGCAAAGGAGAGGTGAAAAGGTTTTTGGAAGTGTCATTCTTTGCGCGCACAAAACTTCTTTCAGAACCTTTCGTCTTCCAGAACCTCTCGTCTTCCAGAACCTTTCGTCTTCCATACAGGCTACCTCTCATCTTCCATAGAGATACCCTTTGTTGGAGCTCTCTCGTCTTCCTCAAACCGGAATCATACGTAGTCTCTCTCACATGCTGCTTCTGTCACTCTATACGAAGGTCCTTCTTCGCTAACCCTCTACCTATCGTCAGGTCGTGGTGGTGGTTGGTTTAGGGTTGCGGTCCAGTGCGACTATAGGTCTTTTTGTGTAAAGGTTCGTCTTTTATGGCTGCATTTTTACATTTTTACACAAAAGCTTCGTTTTTTGTTAAGTATGCGTTCCGTTTGTGGGGTTTGGGGTTTGTAGTGCTTTAAGCAAGTAAAGGTTTGTCTTTTAATGTAATTTTTGATGGAAAAGGAAGCTTTTATTAGTTGTTTTGTAGTTCCGTTGTTGGTTGTTAAAAAATGTTAGTCTTTTATGGGGTTTGTGTTCAAAAGGAAGGAATTTTTTTATGTTTTGGTAATGTTAGAGTATTTTTCACTACTGATCTGACACAGTCGACAAAGTTTCAACTATGGTGTCCCCTCATTAGACAAAGGTTAACCAGGGGTGGTGTGTAAGGTAACATTGCTTGTTCTGAGCTGACAAAACATGACAGGTTGCCTATGGCAGAATGACGACACACCTTAGTACTAGTTTTAGGGTCTGAAGTTATAAGTGTTGATGAAGAACATTATCGCATAATAAGTTCTTAACTTCTTCGAGTGAAGTATCCCTTCACTAAAGAATGGGTAACCTGTCGGAAATTAGGAACTTGATTTGGGATAATGGTCGTCATGAACACTTATAACTTCAGACGCTAAAACTTTAACTATGGTGTTTCGTCATTTAAAAAGGGTAAACCTATGATGTTTTGTGTTCTCATAACCAATATTAATACAGACACATTTTTCTTTTCAACCTTGCATAATCATTGTTGTGGGTCAAGGCAAAGAAGTTTATATGGGTTAATGGTCCTCATGAAGACATATGAGTTTAGTTTCCAAAACATTAAGTATGGTATCCCGACATGAAAGAAGAGATAACCGCTCATGAATTGACAGTTCGAAGTCAGCTTATTAAAATTGCTTTGTTTGTATAGGTGCTTGAAAATTTGAAGCTTGATGGCTGCAAAAGGAAAAGCAGTTCCTGTGAATGATGGAGAACCTACGGTAAGTATGTTTGTAAGTTATTTTTGTTATTGAAATGTTTTAAATGTGAAGATAGTAACAAAAATATGATATAAAATTTTGCAGCTCAGGCTTAGGCACCGGGTCAAGACAAACATCATTGTCGAAGTGAATAAGAAAATGACTGACCTTCAAAGACAACAAGTGGAAAAGACACCATTCAGATGGATGGTGCACATGTACGAGGGTCTAAAAATTTCGAATGCTTTCATCCTAGAGTTGGTTAGTCGATGGAATATCCAAACAAGCAGTTTTAGGATTAGGGAGCATCTAGTTCCCTTCTCTCTTTTAGATGTTTGTGTTGTTCTGGGTTTGGATATTACCGGGGAACAAGTTAACCTTGATGACTCTACACCCGGCTTGGTGAACGACTTATTTGGTCAGGAGGACATCACAGTTGAGAAGATTTTACTGAAATTGGATGAGGAAGACAGTGTTGATAATTATTATAGATTGTATATTTTGCTTTTGTTTGCTGTTTTTTATTTTCCACGCACTTCCAGAACAGTCTGTTCATTTCCTTTTAATTTATTAGATAATTTAGAGTGTTTGCATATGTGGAATTGGGGTGAGGCTGTTCACAGTTATTTGGTGAAAACTCTAGACCGAGCCTCACATATTTTCCGGCAACAAACCAACACTGGAGGCCTACACCTGTGTGGCTGTGTCCCTGTGCTGCAAGTTTGTGTGAATTATATATGATGTGGTGTCAATTTGGGAATGAAATATGTGATTTGTTAATTGGTTTAAATTTGTTTTTGTGAAGCTGTGGGCTATGCATCATCTCGATTTAAGACGTAGTCTTTTGTTCCCTCGAATTCGTGATTGGCCTGTGATTAAGACTTTGAGGTACTCTTCAAAAATTGAGCAATTAATTATAAATAGTCAGGTAATTATGAGTGTTGTTTGAATTTTTGACATTATGATTGTAGAATTTGTTGTTATTTGGTAATTATAATTTTTTTCGTGTTATGTAGATTGTTTGGGATGGAGACTTAATCGACGAGGAGAATTTGGACATTGTGCGCAATGCGCATCAACATATACAGTCTTCAGCTGTAGTTGTTAATGACGGGGAGCATGTTGAGGCCGAGGACTGTGACGAGTGGAAAAAGGCTTCAGAAAGAATAGAAATGATTCACTCCAATGCGAAGCAGATCTCTGCAGTTGCTGAAGAAATTAGACTATTGAGAGAGGATCTGTGCATTGCCCCATTCTCCACCATTGGATGAAGGAATAGGTCAAGGACTCCAATAAGGAGTCCTCCAAGTCTCAGTCCCACAATCTCTCCCATAAACAGCCCCACTATCACTCCAACAATGAGTCCTCGAAGGAGTCTTCGTAATAGCCGTCGAACGAGTTCTGAAAATGCTCTGCAAAGCATCACTCCAAATGTTCCAGAAAAGACTCCGCCAATCATCAGTGGAAATAGTCCCAAAAACACTTCCACAATTAATCCAACTACTGTTGTAAAGAGTCCCACAATCCTTCTAGAAATAGCCCCACTATCACTCCTACAATCAGTCCCACAATGAGTCCTCGAAGGAGTCTACGTAAAAGCCACCGAACGAGTTGCGAAAATGCTCCGGAAAGCAGCAGTCCAAATGTTGCAAAAAAGACTCCCCCAACTCTCACAATCGATGTGGAGAAGCTTTATAACAGCGTGATCGGATATGGGAAAAATGATGAGAGGTATATTATATTTTATAAATTTGTTAACTGTGTGATTCATTTGGACTTAATCTGATATTGTTATTTGTTGTAGTGTTGTTGTTGAAATTGATCAACACGTCCTCACCAAGGCTGACCTACACAACCTTAAATCGACATCAAGAGTGGACAACTTCGTAAGCATGAATTGATTACCTTCAATGTCCTATTTTATGTCCCATTTTGTTTGGAAATAACTTTCAAAATTTAATGTAGGTCATGATGTTTGCCACTTTTATGCTCTTGAATGAAGAAAGACAGAGGACAGGCAGTGTAAAGTGTATCTGCCTCAATCCAATGTTTGCGGTATGTATGGGATTACTATTTTTTGATGGTTCATACTACATTTTCATGAATGTTATTTGTTGCAAACCGATGTTATTGCGGTAATGCAAAAGCAAAGTGTTAAATCAAAGTGGAGTGTATGGGGAGAAGCTGAATACACGGCTTATTTCCCAGAGACCTTGTTCGGGTTCTACCAATTCATGACTGCTGATATAGTAAGTGTTGTGAAATGGTTGGTCATGACTTTATTTGCCAAAATTTATACTTAGTTGTGCCATCGTGAAAACATAGCTAACCAATAATGTATGGTGAGGGGTCAGAAGGAGTATTTATGGACATATTTGTATAGAGTGAACATATTCTGGTACATCAAACACTGAAACATATATGTTATGATCTAACTGAAGAAGGTAAGAACTGAATATACCAAAATGGTCATGGACGCATCTGAGTGTAGTAGCCAAATTTATAAGCATGTGTCCCGTCGTTAAATCATGGGTATATACTTGTGTATTGTGAGAGTTCAGAAGCAGTGTTTATGCATAGATGTGTATAAATTCTATTATTTACTAAATCCTATTTTATTTGGGTGTAGATTTTTGTGCCCACAGTTCATAACGACCATTGGTGGTGTTATGCTCTGGTTTGGGGTAAAAGGTAGTTGTATGTATTGGATTCCCTTGGCCACAAACGCAAACAATATGGACGCAAGGCCATTCATTGATCTTGCTATGGTAATGTCTTATCTGTTTGGTCAAATCCAATGGTCTACCATTATGTGTAGGTGAAAAACTGTTATTTTTTTATTTCAGGCATATCGACTACAATCTCTAGTAGATTTTTTTTTCAGATGCAGGGACCCCCAAACAATGTCGTCTTAAAGTTATAGACGATGATCTCCCAATCCAACCAAACTCGTTCGTGTGTTGTGAATTTGGTTACTGTTTTCTATATTAAACTTTGTTCATTAGTAATGGTTTGTGATGATTTGCAGGTTTGATTGTGGTTTGTTGGTTATCAAGTACATGGAAATGTGGGATGGTTTGTGCAGTTTTGAAGGAAAGATTTGACAACACATGGGACTAACACCAGCAGAGAGGGACTTTCCTTGGTTGCCAACGTTCTCATGGTTGACAAGATTGAGACATTGTCCACATTGTGTACACTCAACAGCCCTTTCAAACAAAGAGACAAACATGATAATGGAGTCTAATATGTTTGTGTGGTTTATAAATATTTTACCGTGAAAGTTGATAAATTTTTGTGCCTTGCCCATTCCCATGGATTGGTACTGAAGTCTTGGTGGTGAGATGCCTTAGCGATGCATCTGACAAAGTCTTGTGTGGTCTTTGGTTGTGAGGAGTTTCGGTTCAGTAAAACGACTTGTACATTGCCTGCTGGCCCTGGGATTAGATTGGTGGTGGTGTTGCACCGACGAACAAACGTATCAAGTTGACTGTCATTGATGTCCAGTCCTTCCCAAGGTTCCATGCCCTACTTGAACTTTCCGTTTTGGTTAGAGGAGACCCAATGTGCAACGGCGAAATAAGGACTGCACTTGCTCCCTCTTTTGGTGCCCTTCAACAAAGATAATGGACTTCTCTACTGCAGCCACTGTCGTGAAACACACGAAACCATCTTTGCATTAAATGGAAATATGTTACTTGACCAAAATACCCCTGTAAAGTTAATTGGGTGTGACATTTGTATGTACAAATGTGTCTTTCAACCTCAAACTCTACTACCTACTTCACAGAACATTTAATGATCCTTCATAGTGGTGGCAACGAGGAGACACTTGACCTCTGTCTTCCTTAACATTAATTTTGTGAACCAAAAAGGCACCAACGACAACCACCGCAAAGGTTTCTTGCTGAAGCATTCAATGGCAGACCAGGTAGGTGAACTTGGCCTTTAATGCTTTCACCTTCTTATTAATGGTTCATTATTGTCATCCTATTGGCTCACTCACATGATTAAATGCACCATGATGGTTATCTTTTCACCAAAAAATCTTCATCAATGTTTTCATACTTGAGTTGTGTGAAACATATTTCGTACAATAAAAGTATCCACATTTGTAAGACTACAGAAGGTTTACAAACCAAGATATGTTCATTTCATAGGCCTTTGTAAATTAGTACTGTTTCATAGGTTATAATGCATTATTGGTGACCCTTGTTTTAGCGAGGAGACACCTCAGTTGTAACTTTGGCTACTAAACCAAAAACGTCTGTAACTGTATTGTTTGAGATTTAGTTTTGAAGTTATTGAGTAAGATATGTTCAGTTTAATGACCTATGTGGCTTATTACTGGTTATTGACATCTTTTGGCGTTAGTGGTCACCAATGAATTAACGAAGGGATACCTTTGTTCATTATTTGACTACTAAATGGCAATGCATTTTTTTTCCACAAATAATAATTGTTGTCATTTATTACATTTACATGTGGCTGATCAGCTTTTACCATTGACACTGTAACTGTAGTTTAATTCCTCCATATTATCATTGGATGACATTCCCTGCACTCAATAATGTGAAACATCAGATGCAGTTCATGATGAAGGTCTTGATAATGTTGACACTGTTGTTCCTACCCTTGGCATCTATCTGCTTTTCAAGTGCAGATGAAGCAAAGACCTTTTACAGGCAGTATGGTATCCGAAAAGGCTTCAGTATGAGAATAAGATCATCAAAAAAAGGAACCAACAATGAACTGAGATACTTCATATTGGTTTGCTCGAGAGCAGGTACATATGTATCACAAATCCCTGCTGAATCCAGGTCACTTCCAACTCAAGCAAATGAATGCCCAAGCCGCATAACACTTACAAAAAGGGAGGACAAATGGTACATCACACATGTCATTGAGGAGCGCTCCCACGATCTTAGTCCGACCAAGACCAGTTTGTTTCGGGGAAATAGGATGATGAATCTACGAGTTAAAAGGTGTATTGACTTGAATGCTGAGGCTGGTGTTAGGACAAATAAAAGAACATATCAGTCATTAGTTCATGCTGCCGGAGGTTATGATAACATTGCATTTGTTGAGCGTGATGTTAAAAACTACATTTCTCAACAAAGACGTGCACTAGGAAAAGAAGGGGATGACCAAGCATTGTTAAAGCATTTTTCGCGAATGAGAGAATTGAATAAAGATTTTTTCTTTGATATCGACATGGACGAAGACAACCGCATAAGAGATGTTGTTTGGGCAGATGCTAGAAGTCGGGCTGCGTCTCAATACTTTGGAGATGTTGTATCTTTTGATACAATATACCTAACCAACAAGTATGACATGCCTTTTGCGCCTTTTGTTGAGGTTAACCATTACGGGCAATCCATTCTTTTAGGGTGTGGGCTGCTATTGTCAAAAGACACAAACACATTTGTTTGGTTATTTGAGTGTTGGTTACTTTTTATGTATCACAAAGCTCCACAAGGGATTGTAACATATCAATGTCAGGCAATGAAGAATGCCATTACGATTGTGTTCCCACAGACACGACACAGGTGGTGTTTGTGGCACATAATGAAGAAAATTTCAGAAAAGTTACAAGGGTATGCCCAATACAAGGACATGAAGCGAACCATGAAGGTGGTTGTCTATGAGTCTTAAAATGTTGATCAATTTGAAACTAATTGGGGTCAATTCATATCACAATTTGGATTGATTGATAACCAATGGTTAATTCTCTATATGAGGAACGTCATCGATGGGTTCCCATATATTTAAAAGGACATTTTTGGGCAGGACTGTCAACTACACAGAGAAGTGAGAGCATGAACGTTTTTTTTGACGGTTACATAAATTTTATGACAACACTAGAACAGTTGGTTCAACAATATGATAATGCGTTGCACCACAAGTGGGAAAAGGAGAAGGAGGTTGACTTTGCCTCATTGAACACTATCATTCATTGTGGTTCACAGTCTTTGATGGAAAGACAATTTCAAAAAGAATATACACATGCCAAGTTCACTGAGGTGCAGACTGAGTTTAGGTCCAAAATGAATTACCTGATTCACCATTTTCACAGTGATGGACAAAACTGTACGTACATAGTAATGGAAGAGTCAATTCAGCATGAACATAGTCATGAAAGATTTTTCACAGTTTTTTATGACAAGCAAACCAAAGATGTCCAATGTCAGTGTTTGTTGTTTGAGTTCAGGGGCATAATATGTAGACATGCATTGGTTGTTCTTGCCCAAGAAAGAGAAAAGAGTGTCCCAACAAAATATATATTGTAAAGGTGGAGCAAGAATATCAGGAGAAAACATTCTTACATAATGACATCTTTTAACTCCAAAGAGAAATAACCACATATTCAGCGATATGATGCACTATGTGAAAATTTGGGGAAATAGTTGAGGTTGTTTGTGAAAATCACAAAGTAACCGAATTATTATTTGCCCACCTGCAAGCCTTTGCCAACACACATGACATGTCTCTCCCCAAAAAAGTGCACAACCTTCAAATTGAGACACCACAAACAAGTAATTCCATCAATGACAGCCTGAACCAACCCATTCGTAGCCCTACACCAGTTAACAGAAAGGGACGACCTCCAAATAAAAGATTAAAGTCAGCCTGTGAGATGGCTCCAAAGCGAAAGAAGACGGTGGATAAAAAGCGTACAAGTTCATCTAATAATGTCGTAAGTATTAATTTAATGTGGTATGCCTCAACTCTCTTATTTATTACTTGGTACATGTTAATAACATTTGTTTCATGTCACTATAGTGCAATGTGTATGGGGTTACCAATGATTCCGAACATAACACAACAACCACCGTATCCACTGTCAACCAACAAAACCAATCGGTTCGTGTTGCATATAAATTAAAATAATCAATGTTGAATGTGATTTTTAAAGGTTTATAATGTTGAATGTGGTCAAAACAGGTTTTAAATGTTTCTTGCAATGCTCTTTATAGGTTTATAATGTTCAAAGTGGTGGATTTGTGTCACTGCTGACGTATGTAGGAAAAAATCTCACAAGCACACAGGAGTCATCATTTGCAAGTCCTGCTTTCTAATGTATTACATGAATCACATCATGCAGTTCAACAAACATCACAAAATCTCAAGAGGATACCCATGTTATGATGACGGGACAAGTAGTTGTAAATTTTGGCCACTGGACTCAGTACCAAAAAATGTCCACACTTTTGGAATATTCAGTTCTTACCTTTTTCAGTTAGTCTCGTAACATATATATTTCAGTTTTTGATGTACAAAAATATGTTCATTTTATACAACTCTGTTAATGAATATTGCTGCTTACCCCTGACAATACATCAATGGTTAGCCATGTTTACCCGAATGGCCTCACTAGGGTTCGTGTACACAACTTTGGAATATTCAGTTCTTACCTTCTTCAGTAAGAATATTAGCATATATATTTCAGTGTTTGATGTACCACAATATGTTCTCTTTATACACATGTCTGCATAAGTACTGCTTGTGATCTCCCACAAAACATCATTGGTTAACCATGTTTTCATGAAGGGACAACTAACTATAAATTTTGGCTATATAAAGTCATCATTGACCATATTCGGAAATAAAAGTTCACAAAGATATAATGATCACATTAATTATTAAACATGTATTCAATCACAAATTATGTTCAATACTAACACCTGTGTTGATGTAAAATGTCTTTAACATAAGAAAAATTCAGGGGTTATGACTTATAAAATGACGGCATACCTGAGGTAAACATTTGGCCACCCAAGTCATATGTCCAAAGATTCCACATATAAGGTTATAAGAAGTACCAAATTATGGACTAACAGGTCATTCGACCTAAAAAAGGGGACAAAAAGTTCATCCAATTTTTGTTTAAAAAAAATACAAAAATGAGTTCATCCAAGTTCATAATGTAATAAGTACAAAATTCAAAACAACATAACATAATCCGAATTTGTTCATGAAAACTACATTAACATGATTTAGTTCTTCTAACTTTTGACATTTCTTGCAGCTACCCTTGTAGACATTCTCCTCTTCTTTGGATATTCAACAAAAGGACTTCTTAATTTAGCAAGTTTACCACGCAAACGTTGTGCAAGCTTTCCAATTCATGCATAAGAAGGAGTCTTGCGATCTGCAAGAGTTTTTATTGTCCGATGTCGTGCCCCTTTTACCTGTGTTGCTGCTACGGGTGCTGCTGGGGTTCATCCTCGACTTGCTGCTGCGGTTGGTCTTGGACTTCCTACAGGGGTTGCTGTTGGGGAGAGCCCATAGGACAATTGAGATTTTCGCTTATCCTCTACCATTTTCCTCAACTTAATCACCTCTCTTTGAAGCTTCCTCAGTTGTTTCTCTTGCTCTTTTATAATCTCATCCAGTCGTGCAATCTCTGGACGATCTTTCTTTACATGATGGTGGTCTTTTTCATTTTCCTTTGATTGACCACAGCCATCTTTGACAATGTCATATTGAAGCTCTTCATATGGCTTTGACAACTCAGCAACCCACTGGTCATGGTAAAAAACAACTTTATTAATTAATGCCAACACCATTAAATAACAAATATTACACTTTATATACACTTACCAGACCACAAGTAAAACCTGACTGAACTTGCTTGTCCCCTACTTGCACATCTTTCCAGAAAAGGATACGGGGAAATTTACCCCTCATTTCCCCTTTCTTTTTTGGGAATAAGACATATTCGCAAGCCCATATCTATGAAACAATTCATAACAAAACATAAAAAACATAACAATTATTAAGAAATAAATAATTCACTTATGAAATGATTACAAAAATTACCTGCAGCAAGTAAGTACATCCAACAATATAAAGAACTGAAGGAACTGGCTCCTTTTGAATTGATGAAGCACCTTCACACAAACTTCGGACTAGATATTGGTACACAACGCCACCCAATTGTATTGACACAGTTCAACAAAATGATTATCAACAATAGTAAACAACCCAGGACATACATAACCCTTAGTGTTGGGTAAAAAAATTCAGACAGACCTAACAAAATATACAATTTACAAAACTCAACAACATTAGAGTTATTTACATGTTTAAGTAGTTAATCATGAATCATAATAATAATTATACGGTTGGGACCAAATAAACTCCTTAGTTTGGAGTCACTAGAGTCTTTCTCTAGATCAACCTGCTCTCCACCAATTCTCAAACCTAGACCAACACAAACATCAATTAATGAAAACGAAATTACATCTGACCTAATTTTAAAACCATAATCTTTCTCAACATATCTAATGGACAATTGCCTAACAACTTTTCTACTGATTTTCAGTTCCTTATCTATCATGACGAGCCAACCAAATGGCGTTGCTTTTATGGAGGCCTTATGCGCATCAGTTAACATTTTATTCACTTTCATTATATACTTGGAACTGCAGCAGTGGCAGACTCGAAGACAGTCTTACATGTAAGTAAACCAGTCAAGGTAAGCATGACATCACAAAATATTTCATCAACAAAATCAATAATGCAAACTACAAATCAAACCATGTTGTCCATTTCAGTTCGTTTGCGAATAATAACATCATCAGACACCATTGTAATGTTGCAAAAACAAAAACAAATAACAATTCCATTAAAACAAAAAACATCCAACCATTTCTGCTATCAATTCAAACCATCTAAACAAAAAAAAAAATATACACAATACACATCAGGTTAGCCCACAAGTAATGAGGGGACAATATTTCCACAGTTTTGGCGACACAAGACAAATATGTTCCTTTGTTCATGTGATTCTAGAAAATACGTATCAGGTTAACCCTTACGTAACGAGGGGATAGCATGTCCACAGTTTTGGCCATGCAAGACAGTATGTTGATGTCATCCTAAACAATACACAACAGGTTAGTCCTAATGTAACGTGGGGACAACATGTCTACACTTTTGGCGACATAAGAAAAATCTCTGTCAGTTCATTTCATTTTAAACAATACGCAATAGGTTAGTCGTTATATAACGACAGGACAACATGTCCACAGTTTTGGCGACACAAGACAAATTTCTTCGTGTTCACACTTTCCACAACAAATTCATTCAAAACCACAAACAACTGCAAAATCAGCATAGAACACAACCTGTCTTTCTTCCTACCATACAAAAATTCATTCAAATCAAAAACATCATACAAAAATCTTCAAACGTGACAGTTTCAAACCCTTAATGTAATAAAAATCATACAAGTAAAGGTTTTCCTCAAAACATAAACCTTCAAACCAAATAAAGGTGTTCCCTTTTCACAAAAAACACCATAAAAGACCAACCTTTATTCCACAACACTCAACCCCAAATAGAAATCATACAACACAAACATTTTAACCATACAAAACACTTCCTTTTCGATGAAAACCACGTAAAAGACGAAAATAAACAAAACCAGATCGCAAGTCACAATAAAGACTTAAACCCTAAACCAAAATGAACAAATATATGCACCAGAAAGAAGACGGATGGAGGCCAACGATCGGGTGAGGAGAAGACCAGAGAAGACGACACAACACCGGTAGCAGCGGGAGTAGATGAGACGAGACCAGAGGAGACCAGAAGAGAGGAGTGTAAGTGGAAGCTGAAAAGGATCTTATTTTGGCGCTGAATCTGATTTTTAGGGTTTGGAGCAAAAAATCAAAATTGTCCTCCAAAATCATCTTCCAAAATTAACCTTGCCACGTATGACACTTTGACGAAAATACTCCAATGTTAAATGAGAGTTAAAGGCAACCGGTTGTCAAATAATCATTATTCTTCCTTTTAACAAATCTCAACTAGCTTTGTTTATTAACGTTAATAAAAAAGTATTTTTTATTCACATTATTAAGATATTTTTTGTTTTTTTTAAATCGATCTTATTTGCTTAATTATAGTTTTCTTGATCGAAGTTGGTAAACTATTTTTAGACATATATGATCTAGATTTTTTTTTTATTGACGTCTGTCATAGATATTTTTTATTAATGTCTATAAACATTGCAATAGTTAAGAAGCTTTACAGATGTAGTGAATCTTGTTGCCAGCAGACCATAAACCATGGAAAACACTGCAAGACACAAAGCTTTCTTCTGCCCCATCTTCAATATCTATGAAACTTCTTTTCAGTATTTTGATTTTTGTTATCCACAAATCATAGCATAGCATTGTTTGTTACTTATAGACTTCACATGAAGTATATGAGGGTAAACATAAATGCATGTATTATTAAATAGAATATGTATTATTAAATAGAATGTAACTGTTACTAAATTTAATACTTGTTCAAAAGTAATTATAACAACATTTAATACCTGTATGTAAGTTATATATATATATATATATATATATATATATATATATATATATATATATATATATATAACAAAATATGTATATGAATGTAATACATAGAAATTGTATTAAAACTAATTATTATTGCATAATTAATATTCAAATTGTAAAAATTCAAATTTCTTAATTCAGAAAAGTGATTGTGGTTTGATTCCTTTAATCAATTAGTTATGAATCAATGGTGGATCATACCATATTAAATAAACCATAATGTTATTCATCTATTATATGTGTTTATAGTCTCTGACTAGATTTGTAAAATCCTAGACCCTAATTACCTCTTTTTTTTTTAACTCCTTTTCCCAACAATGTATATACTTTTAAAAAAGTTAGCTTACAAAAATATTTTCTAAAATAGAAGATTTCAAACGTATATTAACATAATGTTAATTTAGTTAACTATTTAAAATATGGATTCAGTCAACCATTAATTAAAATATTAGTCAAGTAAAATATTAATTTCAAAGGTTAACTTATGCTTTGAAAAAGAAATGTTCAAATGTACGTTCACATGATTTTCGTTTAATCAAATATTTAATCATACAAATTTGAAGAATTAAAACAAAATGCACCGACACAAAGAATTCATCCATCAAATGAATTAAAAAATTTATGCGATATGGTTAAAATTAAGAATGAGAAATATATGATCTTAAAATGAAATCTATTATGATTCATGTTCTTTCTCAAATGATTGGATATAAAGTCAAGATATTGAACTTAGAAAATATTTAAAAATAGTTAAAAAGTAAATCTTCAACTCAAAATTCAAAATATTGAGAAACTATTTTTAACAAAAGAGTGAGATAATACGAAAATTATTAATGACATTAGTTATCAATCTATCCCAATTGTGGAGATTGAAAATAAAGATAATATACAATCATTTACTCCTTATCAAGATAATTTTATTTTTAACCTATTAATTTCATAAAACTATATGTTACTTGTCACAAATGTTCACATTATATCATAAATAGGTGGTGTCAGTAAGAATAACCACTTAACTTGTTCAACAAATAAGTAAGTGTAGTGTAATCCATTTTAGTCTAAAATATTTAACCTCAATTATAAATAGAGTAATGATAGATTGACACCGCTGATGTGGCGAAAAATATTAATTTTTTAAACTAACGTGTAAAGGGTCTAAATTTAGAAATGAAAAGTCTCTCTCCCCTTCTCCACTTTCACTCCCTCACTGTTTTGACTCCCTCATTCTCATTGCTCTCTCACTCTCATGCTCTCCCGTTCTCTCATTGCTCCACGCTCTCTCATTCTCTCATTGCTCTCGCTCTCTGATGCTCTCTCGTTCTGTCGTTGCTCTCTCCGCTCTCTGACTCTCTCCATCCCTTGGTTCATCGTCGGTTTAAGGTAAAGGTTGGGTTTTTATATCATTTATGTTTGAAAAAGAAGTAAAGGTTGCTATTTTAAGTCGTTTTTGTTGTTTGTCATTTGATTTTTGTGTAGAGTTTGTGGTGGTTGAAGTAAGGTTTGGGTTTTTATGTGTCAAAAGTTGCTTTTTTTTTCGTTTTCCATCAAAAGTTGTTAAAGGTGAGTCTTTTATGAGGTTTTCATGGACAAGGAAATGTTTTTCATCCTTTAAATGTTGGTCTTGTATGATTTTCGTATGGGGTTTAGGTTTTTGGAGTAACGGTTGCTCTTTTATGGAGTTTTGAATGAAAAGGAAAGATCTTTATTTGGTTTCATGGTTTAGGGTTTTGAGAAATGCCTTTATTTGTATGATTTTTGTTAATTTGTGGTTGTTTTTCTTCTGTTTTTCATCAAAAGTTGTTAAAGGTGAGTCTTTTATGAGGTTTTCATGGAAAATGAACTGTTTTTCATCGTTTAAATGTTGGTCTTGTATGATTTCTGTATGGGGTTTAGATTTATGGAGTAAAGGTTGCTCTTTTATGGGATTTTTAATGGAAAAGGAAGATCTTTATTTGGTTTCACAGTTTAGAGTTTTGAGAAAGACCTTTATTTATATGATTTTTGTTAAGAGTTTAAGGTTTAGAGAAAGACAGACTGTGATGTGTGCTGGGAGAAAAATGACAATAAGTACTGGGCTGAGGATTGATTGGGTTTGGAAACATATGAACGCATGAACATATCTTACCTGTGTCGCCAAAACATGAATTACGGTGTCCCCTCATTACAGAAGGGGTAACCTCTGATGTTTTGTAAGGTAACAATGACTTAATTATTTTACAAATCACCATTGGTTACCCCTTTAGTAATGAGGAGACCTACGTTCAAGTTTTGGTGACTACCAACATGAGCACATGAATATATCCGACGTGTTTTGCCAAAAATTTAACTAAGGTGTCCCTCATTACTGAAGGGGTAATCTCTGATTTTTTTGTAAGGTGACAATGATTTAATTATTTTACAAATCACCACTGGTTACCCCCTTTAGTAATGAGGGGACACCTGTGTTCAAGTTTTGGCGACACAAGTCAGATATGTTCATATGTTCATGTGGTTAGTCGCCAAAACTTGAACGAAGGTGTCCCCTCATTACTAAAGGGGTAACCAGTGATGTTTTGATAACACAAATGGTTTGATGTTAGTTGGTCTTATGGAATTATTTTGGTTTTTGCAGGATTACAAATGGCATCTTCTGATGTTCTTATTCGTGATAGATCCGAATTGGAGAATAAGCTTTGATTTGTAGTATGCATAATTGTTTTTTATCATGAAATATTTTGTCATGTAATGTCTATATTGACTGGTTTAATTATATGTAGGACTGTTTGTGAGTATGCCATTGTTGCAAGACTAAATATCTCGTGATGGTCAATAGCATGTTATCTGATGATTAGAAGGCGTGCATAAAAGGAACTCCTTTTGGTTGGCTCCTCATGGTTGATAGAGATTTGCAAATGAGGATGATGTTTGTTAGGGAGCTGTGTTATAGATTTGTTGAAGAATAATTATGGTTTTAAAATTAGGTCCCCAAGTATTTTCCTTTACATTAATTGATGTTTGTATAGCTATAGGGTTGAGAATTGCGAGAGAGAAGGTTGATCTGGAAAAGGAATCAAGTGACTCCTAACTGAGGAGTTTATCTGGTTCTAATCGTGTTATTATTACAATGATTTATCAGGAATTACTTAAACGTGTAACTGATTTGATTTTTGTAAGTTGTATATATTGTTAGGTTTGTCTGATTTTTTTTCCAGCATAAAAGATCTGTTCATAGTGGGTTGTTTAGTGTTGTGGATAATCATTTTGGTGAATTATGTAAATACATGTAATGTAATTAAGTTGTGTTCTGATGTAATGTTGATGAATTATGTTCTGATGTAATGTTTGATGTAATTACAACATTGGTTATCACCTACATGTTAATTTTACAAGCATTCTTAATTTACTAAACTATGTGCCTTAATACTGGTTTTTTAGCTTCCATCCACCTAGTGGTTACCCATGGCTTAATGAGGGGGGACCTTAGTTCTAGTTTTGACGACTGAACTCAAACCTCTTCATAAGGAACTCTTTTTCTAAATGAAGTTGTTCACTTATTTAATTACATCAATATTGATGATTGATCACGCTTTCATTCACCATATGAAGTTCATTTTAATGACCTTTGTGCCTTAATATCAGTTTTTTGTCTTCTATCAACCCAGTGGTTACCCATGGCTTAACGAGGGGATACTTTAGTTCTAGTTTTGGCGACTGAAGTTAAACCTCTTCATATGGAACTCTTCTTTTAAATAAAGTTGTTCACTTATTCAATTACAACAATATTGATGATTTATCACGTTTACATTCACCACATGAAGTTCATTTGTGCCTTAATACTGATTTTTTAGCTTCCATCAACTCAGTGGTTACCCATGGCTTAATGAGGGGACACCTTAGTTTTAGTTTTGGCAACTGAACTCAAACTTCTTCATAAGGACCATTTCTTTCAAATGAAGTTGTCATGAGGATTAATCACACTTTCATTTACTACATCATGTTCGTTTTAATGACCTTTCTGCCTTAATACTATTTTTTCACATTACATTGCCCCAGTGGTTACTCATGGCTTAACGAGGAGATACCTCAATTCTAGTTTTGGCGACTGAACTCAAAATAATCATAATACAAATACAACCACACCAATACTGTTATAAAAACTTCCTTATCTATAACTCAATAATTATAACAATATTTACAGTACTTCATATTAACAACAAATACTAAAATAATACAGTTTTGTACAAGCAATTACAACAATCATATACTACTGTGGTAAAGAATAATAGCACGTTCTGAACTTAAACTGATCA
>Ga0209700_106014_pt1 | contig 19549 bp, 14 predicted proteins | sample SiratroredBW_FD_187528 | JGI IMG/M metagenome (GOLD analysis project Ga0209700, IMG submission 187528) | Root nodule microbial communities of legume samples collected from California, USA - Siratro red BW (SPAdes) (version 2) | ecosystem: Host-associated > Plants > Roots > Nodule | place: USA...
CTAATATCTGAAAAAAAAAAAAAAACGTATTGGTAATGTTATTCGCTTTAGATTATTTGAATTTATATCAGCGCCTCACGTTCCATTTTTGTTTTGTCTTTTGTGATCTATTAAAAATAGGTGTAAAACATGATAAAATAAAACTTATTTGTCAATTACCGTCTTTTTTATAGATAGAAATAAATAAACATTCAATTTTATTCTAAGCAATTTATATCATATTCGATTAATTTCTTCAATTCAATTTAATTAGTATTATATTGAAATTTATATATAAAACGAAATAAAATACTTTTTTAATAGGACTCATTTTTCTAATTACTATTCACAGTCAAAGTCTCAACACCTCTAGATAATATAATGTCAACACGTTTTTTAAATGAAAGTTTCAAATACAAGTTTTCTACGACACTTTCTTCCTTGTTACTTGAACTTAAAAAGTCAAAAGCATAATAAATATCAATAAAGTACTTACATAACGAATAAAATGTTTTGAGGGTCCTTACAAAAAGTGGATACAAATGGATCATATTTTTCTTAAAAAGTAGAACGATAAATAGTAATCAAAATATATTTTTTCCTTAAAATTACGTATATATTAATTTAAATCAAACATTAATTTTCCTTTGTGCACAAAACACTCGTGTACCTATACCACCCAAATCTCACCTTTGCATAATTTATATATTTCAGCTATATAAATATGGTGTTTTTTGTAGGATTTAATTAACGTATGCTGAATGGAAAACATTTACACATGTTAATTGAGTCACAAAACAGCTTGATGTCATGTTTAGTGTTTATAGTGAATATTTAATAAATTAGTACTAGCGTTTGAAGACCTTAATGAAAATCATTTCTTTCCCTAAAATCATAATTTACATTAAAGTAGTAATTTAAGTGTGACTAACTTCTAATATTTTTCCCCTTCCTAAAAGAATGCAATTTAACCTTCTTTCAAATAAAAACATGGTTCTGTCCTAATAACAATTGTATAAAAATAATCAAACAAGGCACCTTTAGATTGAATCATTATTATTTTTATTTTAAATTTATTACTCTCCCAGTTTCATTTAAAATTACGCAGTTGTTAGAAGAATAATATTAAAAAAACAAGAAGTAGTATTTCTTCATGTTTTTAATACCCCCTTTATTTCTTGTCATTTATATTTTAAGGTTGTTTTGTAAAATTCTGAAATTATAATAACTTTTCTTAATTATAATAAAATAGTGGTATACTTTTTTATTTACGACTTCTTCCCTCTATCTAACGCAACAAATATATGTGTAAATTATTTAAAATTATACATACAAGGATATAATAAAAATATGTATATTATTCAAATTATAAAAGGACTGATAAAAAAACAATTTTCATAATTGAAACAGGAGAAACGAAAGGAATATACGCGAAACAATACCAGACCACGTTAATGATAAAATCTTATAATTGTTTCACATATATTAAAATTAACGATAAATAACTTTTTTCACATTTTTTAATAAATTCATTATTTGACGAAGATTAAAAAGTTTTATTTTTTTATGATAAATTAGAAAAAAAAAAGGTAAAAATATCTGTCAATATTATTGTTTAAGTTTAAAATGGCAATTTATAGGATGGAAGTAGTAATAGGTATTCCCTTTTTTATATCAGTTTTATTAAAATAGTCTCTCTTATTTTTCAACAATGCATTATTTTGACGACATAGAAAGTAATTCATTTGAGAATAAGTTAGAAAAAAAATTAATGCTTCATTAAAAAGTAAAAATTTCAGTAAAGTTAATTCTTTTAGAAAATTAAAATTAAAGTTATTGTAAAACAATGCATAGATTAAGAGATAATGAATTAGATAACCAGAAAAATAATTCAACTTTTATGTAAAAACTTAGTCAAACTTTTTTAGAACTAGATTCATAACATATAATTAGATAACAACTTCTTCTACAGTAATTAAGTAATAACTTGTGAAACATTAATGATTTGTTTGTATTGAAGGATAAATTTCAGAAATACAAAAGAAGAAAAAGAAAAAGAAAAATGAGAATGTTTAAATTAAAGAAAAAAGAATAAAAAGTGAATAAAAATATTATGAAAGTTTATGATTAATTTGATAAATATAACAAATTTAAAAGGAATTATAAAATTATATATTTGTAAAATAATTAAATTACTATTGTTATTATAAATTAATTTAATTAAATAATAAATTATAATTTTATTACAATTTAATAATTTTATTATTATTATTATTACTATTTTTTAATTTTCTTTATTTTTATTATTTGTTTGGTTCAGAAAAAAAAGTGTAGAAAAACGAGTAGAATGTTTATAAGTGATTTTGATTAATGTGTTAAAGTAAAAAATATATAAAATAATTTAATATAACAAATTTTAGAAATATAAATTAGAATTAAAATAATTTTAAATTAAAAAATCGATATTAAATATTAATAAAAATTATATTTAAAATAATAAATAAAATATTTTACAAAATATCAAAATTTAAATTATTTTTTATTTATTATTTTAATTATTCATTTTATTGTAATATAAGAATACATATTAATAATTAATAAACCAATTGTAAACGTTATATAATGTATATTGACTTGTTTAACTTTTAGTATAAAACAATGCATAATTAATTATGTTTCGAAAATAATGGACTATGCGTTACTTTTCTCGTAAATCTCTTGAAATTTGTGAGAAAAGGTTAAAAGGATAAAGTTATCTCTCCTTTTTTTCATATTTTTTAATAATTTACTTTCCTTGCATAATTTCTGGCTGTGACTTTGCATCCCTAGATTCATTCAAAGGCGCTGAAGTAATAATAAACTGAAATTTTTTGGATTCTTAACGTGTGGGAGTGAGGAGCGTCCGTCCGTCAAATACTATGGGCATCATCATCATTTTGTAAGAATATCTAAGTCTCATATGACGTGAGAGATTCTGCCACTGACTCAAAAATGTTATTTTCAAAATTAACATTTATTTTATTCCTCTAATTTTTCTTATTATCTTCCTAATAACTAATATAAGAAATTAGGGAAATAATAGTTTGGTATAAAGAAAAGGGTACTTACAGTTGGAGGTGCAGTTTGAGGTGGGAGCTGCTTGTCGTTGTCGAAGGTTGGACTCCCCCAACATACGGATGATGTAATGAGGGCGAGCGATGGAACCCTCCCTGGGCCCCACACTCACTACCAAAGTAATTTCAATTATAACTCCTTCCTCTCTCTCTCTCTCTCTCGCTGTGGTCCCCACTTTCCCACCCCCACCTTCTCCTCCTCATCATACGCAATTATTTCCCACCCTCCGCACGTGTCAACACTTTTCCCATCCTACCCCTTCAACGCAACCCAAAATAAATACTAAAAACCACATCTCACGTCACTCTACCTTTGACTCTCTCTTTTCTTTAAACACCCCTTTCTTGTCCGCTCCCTCTCTCTCTCTCTCACCACACTTCGCTTCCCCACCATGGTTAGAGACGATCTCTACATCACCGTTCCCAGCTTCTTCCGCTGCCCCATATCCCTCGACGTCATGAAATCCCCCGTCAGCCTCTCCACCGGCGTTACCTACGACCGCTCCAGCATCCAACGCTGGCTCGACAACGGCAACAACACCTGTCCCGCCACCATGCAGGTTCTCCAAACCAAGGAATTTGTTCCTAACCGAACCTTACAGAGGCTCATCCAGATCTGGTACGACTCCCTCCACCACCCACTCCAATCCTCTCACTCCCCTACCTCCACCCACTCTCAATCCCTCCCCTCCAAAGACCAAATCCTCCTCGCTATCTCCGACTTCCAGACTTCCGCCCAGAACCGCATCGACTCGCTCGCCAGAATCGCGCAGTTCGCGCGAGATTCCGAGGAGAATCGCGATTTTCTCGTCAGAACGGAATGCTTCGTGCCGCTGCTGGTTGGCTTCCTAGACAATGTCAATGGCGGCGTCGAGTTACTCGAACAGGTCCTTACGGTGTTGGATTTGGTTATCGCAAAAATGGAAGATCGTGAGGGACTGAAAAACTTGATACTGAAGAGGCAGGGCGAGGGAGAAAAACAGAGCCTAGATTCTCTGCTTATCGCTCTCCAACAAGGGAGCCATGCCGCACAAATAGCATCGGTTAGGGTTTTGACAGCGGTCGCCGTGGACGTGGAATCGAAGCTGTTGATAGCGGAGAAGGAAGGTTTGGTGTCCGAATTGCTGAAACTAATCACGCCGGAGAAAGATCCGGATCTAATTGAGAACTGTTTGTCGTGCCTGGTGGCGATTTCGTCTCCGAGACGGAGCAAGATGAGGCTGGTGCGTCTGGGAGCGGTTAAGGCGTTGTCGAAGCTTCTTTGGGCTTCGAACATGAGCGTGTCGGTGACGGAGAAGGTTCTGAAGCTGGTGGAAACGGTGTCGTCTACGAAGGAAGGGAGGTCGGAGATATGCGAGGATTCAGCGTGCGTGGCGGCGATAGTGAACAAGGTGATGAAAGTGTCGAGCGTGGCAACGGAACACGCCGTTACGACGCTGTGGAGCGTGTGTTATCTGTTTCGGGATCAGACGGCGCAAGAGGCCGTTACGAATGCTAACGGCTTGACGAAGATTCTGCTTCTGATGCAGAGTAATTGCTCGCCGCAAGTGCGCCAAATGTCTGCGGATTTGCTCAAGATATTTCGGGTTAATTCTAAGTCGTGTCTTTCGTCTTACGACACCAAGACCACTCATATTATGCCCTTTTGATACTCCTATTACTACTGCCTTTGTAAATCATACACAAAATTTTGTTAGTGAATAGACAAAAACCAAAATGAAATTGAAAATTCATTTCAACCCTCTCTTTCTCCTTGCCTTCTTATCCTGCTCTATGCAACTTTCTGCAAAATTTAACACATGCATCACAAATTTCAGCCTGCGGAAGCATAACAGCTTCGCTCTTTTAGTTTTTCTCTTTTACGAAATTCTTAATACACAAAAGCGCACTGCATCTTCTGGGTCATTAAGTTTAGATTTCTAAATGAAAATGATATGTAAGATGAGAAAGTGTGGATTTTAGGTTAATACGGTCATTTTTATAATAATTATTTTGAAACATATATAAGATACAAAGTGGAAAAGATTTATATTGGTGATACATAATTTAGACTCTTTAAATTAAAACAATTCTATAAAGCACTATTTCTTACGAGTCGAATCCTGAGAGGTATGATATGTTATTAAGTGGCTGGCTTGTGCACTACAGGATCCTGAGAAGGGTAGTGGGTTTGGACGCACATAGATAGCAATGAATGAATTTGTTGTGAGAGGGAAAGTGAGTGCCGCAAAATGGTGAAATGGGGTTTTGTTTTGGTTTGCTGACTGTAATGATGGGAGCTTTCCCTTTCACTGAGAATGAATTGTTTGTTTGCAAAGAAAGGGACGAAAAGGATGGGAATCGGAAAGGAAAAAGAAATGGGTTAAAAGAGAGGAGGTTTGACCACTATGGCATACATTCATGGGAATTGGAATGCTTTAACAATGCCCACCTTCATTCATAAAAGTTAAAATAATAATTCACCAAATTTATACAAGTAATCCATGATCTTCAGAAAACGACGCCCTCCATTACAATCCATACCATCATTACATTATTAAACAAACAAACAAACAAACATGCAACCATTATTCAAAAGTTGTTTCTTCTATATTGGATTTTCGTGCGCGTCAACACTCACCATTGGTTGCAACTAGTACCAATACCAAAGGCAAAAAAAAGTTGGGAAAGCATGGTTCCCCAAGCACTACCTTTCTCTCTCTTTCTTTTCATTTTCTTTACCCTAATTAATTCCAACCTAGCCTTTCTTTCTATCAAAATACGTATTGGATCAAGTGTATTGACTATTGATTATTGATTATTTGCTGGGGTAGCATGTTGGGGGAGCTTGGACACATCACGTGACAGCTTTGTAAGGTTCTTATTATTTATTGAGATTTGATTTGAGAGTCACACATCCTCATCTTGGTCATGTGTGTGTATGTATTGTGTATATGGTTGGTTGAGGAAGAGGGTTTGTGGGGGCACTACATGATTATCATGATTTGAACTTGACTCAATTCATTCGTAATTTGAAATTAGACAATTCAGTTTATGGAATTGACGTTTGATACATTCTTTGTGGTCTTGTTTCATACAATGCATATGGATGTGGAACTTTTGGATTCAGGTAGATTGGGATTTCAGAGAGGAGAATTCAACGACTACTATTCATCATATCTTTTCATTCATCTTCTTCTTCTTCTTTACATTATTCATTCGTATTATTCAATTATTATCTAGATATGTTTTGGATTTTTTTTTTAGGTATCTTTTCAAGTTATCAAAGGCTAATTTTAGAAAGAAAAAAAAAAGAATCTTGCTAAACCTCATTGCCAGCAAATGAGATTGCATTCAAGGAATGCAGGGAGACGGATGAAAATAACATTATTTTTGAAGTAAAGAAAGTGAGTAAAGATTAGTAAAAAGTTACTGATTGATGTAAGTGAAAAAAAATATTTAATTTAATCATTCATTAGAATGTCTTTCAATGTATTTTGTGAAGTTTAATTTTTAAATACTTTGTGAGCATTAAAAGTTTTCAAATTTATTTTATTTAAATAGATCCATTTTGTTATAAATAAAAATAGTTCCAATTAAATATCTAGTTGGGTTGTAAATTTAATATTTCAGTTAAAAAATTGTTTAACAGAATAAATAAAGTAACATAATTTTAATATTTAAGGTTTACGCGTATTCAAACATGAACACAGTTCACATTTCTCTACTTCCTTTATGCCAGAGGAAATTGGCCTATCCAAAGACAGGTATAAGTAATTGAAAATTTTAGTGAATTTAATATAGAATGTAATTCATTTAATGGATTTGAATAAATAAAACTAATAATAAAAAGTAAAATTATTTGAAATTAAAAAGGTAAAAAAATAGAAAACATTGTCTTATATTGCAAAAAATATTATTATAGAAAACATTAAGAAGATGAAAGCCAATAAAGCACTTTGAATATATTACTTTACTTTTATTTGTTGATATTGGTAAAAAATCAAACTCTTATTATTATTTCTTTATTATTATATTGAATACTTTTTTATCAAAAGGTAATATAACTAAAATAATAATTAAAAAGACAAAATTTAATAACAATATTTAATATATTAATTTCAATCTTTTTACTTGTTGAAACTTACAAGAAATAATTTCAATTTAACCATAATTACCTATTTAAAAATAGTCATAAACAATATTTAAATTGTATTGACAAAAATAATATTAACACTTTTTAAAAATATTAACAAGATAAAAAAATAGACAGTAAAGAAGTATAACAATTTATTATTGAAAGCTAAAATAATAAATATGGACTAAGAGTATATCATCCTTTTAGGGTTTCCTGTCGTTCTAGTAACTATCTTATTTTTTTGAGTGTTACTGACATTCTGTAAAAAAATTAAAAAAAAAATTAAAGAGTTCTTCCACTGTCTTATAACACTTTAGCTTTCAATAAGTGCTTGATTATAAAATTATAAAATTTCTTCAAATAATTTAAGTCTAATTTAGAGATGCATGTTAGCGGAACCATTGATCGACCATGTAATTGAATGGAACTTTAAATATTACCAAATATAGGATTTATATTATGGATATAATTACTTATCCTGTCCATTCATCTCAATAATAAGTCCTTTATTGTATTGGGTAACAATTTTTTTCCAAATGTTATATCCATTTACTTTCTGATGCATATACAAGTGGCTAATTTTTTTAATACATTTAATATTAGAAACTACATTCATTTTATAATTCTTCAAATGATGGATCTATAATAAGATTAAAAATTAAAAGGTAGATGAATTTCAAAGAGAGAAACTTTATATATATAAGGTATTCCAAAAATAAATTTAATTTCTCATACTAACTGTATTCTTTTTTCTAGAAACAAACATAAATATAAAGAGAAGGAGAAAAGTGAATGAAAGTGGAGAGATATGGAAACTGAATAATAAATCAATTTTGCAAAGATCTAAACTAAAGAATGAAAGTGGTGTACTTTTTTAGAAAAAGCAATGCATTCAATGTGGAAAAGATTAAGTTGATAAGAAAATTGATTTAATAAGTAGGACTTTTGAAAGAATAGTATAATATATACTGTAGAAGGTGAAATTAAAGAAAACGCAAGCACTGGTGGGGAATGAACGTTGGTGCAATCCACTTATGTAGCAGAAGCAAAAGAACATGTAGATAAATAAGATCCTTTCCATTACAAAGAATTTAGGGTTTTATAAAATTGTGCATAAGTTGGATTTTTGCAGAACATTCCCCACTTTTTCAGAGGGTCAGAGGAAGTGGGGTATGCACCCATTGCTATTTGGAAGTGACTATTTGTCCATTCTGTTCAAAGTCAGCAAGCTCTTTCTTTAATATTCAATATTCTTCCCTTCTCAATTAATTAACTAATTGTTAAATCAATCATCTACTTTTTATTCAGGATATTTTAGCCTCACATATTAAACATCAATAACTAAACATACAAACACTTATTATTAACCTAGCACATCAACAATTAATGTTGAAGCTTAATTAATAAAGTTGGAAATAAAAATATGAATTATTCATTTGTATTCTTATATTATTCCAAGACATATAAGTATGATTTATGTACGTGGAAGTATTATTATTTCAATAATTGTATAACTTACTTGATACCTAAGGCTAGATACTTAATTACCACCGAATTACCATTATATGCTCTTCATTGTGAAGCATGTTTAGGGTATTACCAAACAGCCATAATTGTGGCTATGGATTACAAATATAGTATTTGATGATGGGATAGTGAATTGGCCATTATTGAACTGAACAACTGCCACTTTATGTATCCTTCTAAGTTAAAGACTTTTAGTGACCAAATCCAAACTCATAATTCAAAATCATTCATATCTATTCTTATGAGTAATGCCTATCATATCTTCTTATAAGCCTTTTCCATTCATGCTAAGTATTTTCTTGTGATAATCTTTTACTTGTTTCTCTAATAACAGTGGGGCTTCCATAGTGACTCTAGCATTATTATGGAATAAGATTTATCTGAATTTTTTTTCTTTAAAGATTAGAAAAAAAGTAATTTTTTCATAAGTTAAAATAAGTTTTTCAGTTTTTTGTTGTATGATTTCTCTAAATTTTTATTTTTAACTTATTATATATAAGTTAATTTTGTTTTTGATATTTTTTTTTAATAAATCTTTATATAAAAGTTGTCCATGCACAACTTTTTTGTTTGTTCCTACCTATTTGACAAGTAATGCACGTGACTAATAATTTATTTTTGGATTATTAGGGCATTATATGTAACAAAATTTAATGTTATAGTAATTATTATGTTTTGTTTGTTTTATACACAATAGCGATTGGATTTTAAAGGACTGGGATCATTTGTCCTTTTTAAGGCCCATTGATTCACAAATGTCCAAATTTTAACCATACTATTTCATGATTTAAATAAATATAACTTTGTCATGTTACTATATTTTAAAATTTAAAACAAATGTAACGAATGTCAAAACTATATATTTAGTTTCTAGTATTTGTTTTACAAGCATATGTTTACTAATATTATACAACTCGTACAATAATATATAAGTCACTTTCTTATATTATTAGTAATATTAGATAAATGATTAAGCATAACAAATTTTCACTTTATATTTTAAGTAAAAATGTTTAAAGAATAAATAGATCTTTCAAATTATAATTAGAATAAAGTAAAATTTGAAAGAATTCAATTTATGTCTGACCTCTAAGAAAAGTACTCACCAATGTGTTGGGCCTGGCTTTGTTAAAGATCCAGTTAATGCAACCCCCAAGATCTAACTACGGACTTTATAATGCTCACCCCGTTTTTACTAAGTTCACACTTCAATATTTATAACCAAAATACCCTTCATGAAAATACTTTTTTGTTTTTTTTAGCTATCAAAAAATGTGATTTAATTCTTTAAAGAAAAAATAAAATGGAATGAATTTTCAATCTTTCATTTTATTTTTATATTCAGTTTATTTTTTTATAACATTAAGAAATAATAGGATATTAAAAAACGTGTACACGTAGGTTAAATTTTTCAGTTAACCACTAGGCCCATAGCCCCGTAATGGTATATTCTGAAAAAAAGAAAGAGACAAAAAATCGAGAAAGGAAAAAAGAATGAAGAAGAAAATAAAATAAAACTAGGTGTCAACAATATTTCTTAATTTTATACTCAGTTTTTCTTTTTTTTATCTTGACCTTTATATTTTAACTCAGAATATAAGATTTTTATTATTATCAGGGAATCACATGTGGGATGAATTGAAAATTAATATTTATATTAATTTGTTAATTTAATAAATTCCTTTCAATATAATAATTGTATAATTGTTGTTTTTTTTATATTTAATATATGTAATATGTGAAAGAAACATAGTAAGACTAATTATATTGTGGAATAGTTAAAAAATGTGTAGTTAGTTTTAGTAGATGGGTAGTTTATATTATTTTTTATAATTTTAAAATATAATAAAAAAATAGAAATATGAAATGTATTATGTAAGGAATCCTTTTTATATTTTTGTTATAAATATCTTTTAGCCTGATTGAATAATATATTAAGATAAATATAGCTCCTCGTCTAAACAAATTCAACGCAGCATCCATGTAAGTTTTTTTCCAAGTTTATTGGGAAACAATTATGATTATGACTATTATGAACAAAAAAATCTACTTGTTGTCGAATAATTTCGACTTGTTGATTTAATTTAAAAAATGTCATGTACATTGTTTTCATTTGTTTATGTTTTTTAGTTAAAGAATGATACAGAATATAGTAAATAACTTTTTGTTATTTTTCTAGAAAAAAATGGTAACACATTCTTTTAATATAATAATAAAAGGCTAAGCACAACGTGTGGCACCTTTCTGTTATTTTATGTGTATTTTTCCCTTTTTAGTATTTAATCACTTATTATAAGATTTTTTTTTTCAAAATAACTACTACTCCATAATTTTGAAACTCGCTTTTAGCATTATATAAGATGAAAACAAGCTTTATTCCCATGCCTGAATATGACCCTGAGTAGTCTTTGTGAAATATCCTTACACATTTGGAAACATTGTTCTTTATATTGTTTTGTATTTTATCAATTTTCATTGGTATGTAGGATTATAAATCTTGGGAAAATTCATGAAATTATTGAAGATGTTGAGTTGCTGTATCTAACATGTAATACATGCTTGACAAATATGTTTAATCAAGAATAAGGATAGTACAAATGATGCTCAAGACATGACAAATATCACACAATTTCATTTCTAAACTAAGGCTTTTATTTTATTTTCATTATTGCTTCATTTTATTATTACTATAATTATGAGATTTTTTAAGAAGAAATTGGCAGTCCTTCATAAAATATTATATATTTTTTATATAACTTTAAAATTAATTTTTTTTTGTTTTCATTAAATATTATAAGTATTTATTTTTTATAGTGTAAATAATGAGAAAAAAATTTAAAAATTATTAGTAATGAAGGATAATTTAGTACATTAATTATATTTTTTAAAATTAATTAATTTTATTGGTATGTAAATAATTAGATGAAATATAACGTTTTATAATATTTTGTGTTGATATAATTATAAATATATGCTTAGAAAAGAGTATGTTATGGATCACACAAACACTGCTTAAAAAAAAGTTTTAAGATAACTTATATATATATATATCTTGAAATATTATAATATTATTATTCTATATATGAATGGTTTTTGTTACAAAAATGTTTAACACTCAATTCTTTTCATTTTTCAGAAGGAAAATTAAGGTGGGTTTTGATATGACATTGATCTTATTGACATCAATAAATTAAAGATTTCAACATTAAAAGAAAGATAATTACATGATAATTAAGTTTTGATATGACACTGATCTGTTGCAGGGAATCGTTACTGCAGTTATTACATAGGTAAGTTTTCATTCTCAATATTAATTAAAGTGATTGCAACATAATTGAAAGGTCCTATTAAAGAATAGTACCTATTTCCCAAAAAGATTGATATATTCATCTATGTATCCTCTTGTTATCTTATAACTATTAAATATTAAATATAAAATAAAATATATAGTCTCATAAAATACATTTAATAACAAATGAAAGTAAAAGAATGTTGTAAAAAAAATTATAATTAGTCAAAAGAAAAACTCTTGATGTCACAAACACTTTTTGGTGACAAGAATAATATTGTAAATCAAAGTGAGTCAAGTGTTTTATTAATTAGTTCATCTATCACTGATATTTCAATGACATTATTACTTATAAGATTGCAGTTCAATCATTGGTGAAAATGAGAGCCTAGCAGCTGTTGTTCAACGTAGAAACAACTCTTATTCCAAAATTTCACGTCACAATTCTCCATTTCTAATCAACTATTTTTAAACCACTTGTTGATGTCTGAAATCGAAATATTTGACTATTTGACAATAATAAGTAATTCAATTATCACTTTTTCCATTAGACAATTATATGCTTTACACAAACCCCTACCTACTACCAATAATTTCATATCCACTTCATTTGTGCAAGCCCTATGGATCTGAAGTTATAGCTGAAATAAATTTAAGGTCAATTGTTAATTGTGTTAAACAAATTAAAATTAATTCTATTTAGTTTTTAAAATTGAAAATCTTTGTCACCCTGACAACATTGTATAAAAAACATTAAGGCATTAGTCTTAAATTCAATTAATGTGAATGATTACAGGAGACATGTTGAAGTATTAAAGTAATATTCATTAGTTTGATAGAATGGGTTTGGGATTGTGTGGAAGTACCTTTCAGCTTTGTACCCCAAAATGGAACGATTCACGTTTGGTGTACCGAACCGCACACCTTTTGGTTTCAAATGGGAGCAAACCGAGAGAAGATTCCGCGGAGATTTGTCCCTAACAATTTGGATGCCACAACCTTGTCACTACTATCTTCAACCCTCAAAATACTGTTTTTGTTTGATTTTGCAAATTCAACTTAAGGTTTTCGATATGAATCGTATATTATCCATGTAAAACCAAACTCGTATTAAGCTTTTACTAGTACGTACCCTTCAATGCTTTATCAAAGTGACAAAGAACAAGCCTTCTTCACCCCCTCCTGCATACAAATATATAGAGACATCACAGGGCACCAATTATGACACTGTCTTCTCAGCAATTTTGTAGGAACTTGGATTGAATCTCTTATGTCAAGCAGTTCATATATGATAAGAAAAATAAAAGAGTGATGGAAAATGTTCTTTAACATTTATCCTAAGTGTATATTATAGCACTAGAATAAAGAGAACACATAAAATCGTGTAACTAATACAAGGTAATCGGGCATTTTTTTCTTCTTCTAAAAAACTCAAAAAATGCAGAATATTATTTATACAATTATTAGATATATAAATGTAAATGTAAACTTCTTTTCTCGTTCTCATGTATCCAGTACCATTATGACAACTTTTCAAATTAGGTATTAAGAAATATATATATATATATATACACATACATACATTAAATTAATTATATATTAATTTATTATATTTTTACTATAAGCAATTAATTTATCTCAATCAATCATTAAACATATACTAAGAGCTATATGGTAAAAAGATATTTATTAAGACATATCAAAGACTACTGTATAATTTACTTTAAGTTAATCAGGTTTACATTTCGGATTTTGATAGATAATTTTAATGTATTCAATATTTTAAACTTTTCTGTTCGTTAAATATACAATAAACTCTATCTAAAGTTTTCAATTACTTTAAGTTTTAATATATTTGATTTAAACATTGAAGTCAGAATATATCTATAATATAAGTTTATATACTTAATATACATATCAAATAAGGATTTATAAAACATCCTAAATTTATGAATATAACTGAATAAAATTTGAACATGTATATTATTCATTAACATTTTCATAAATATCCCACTTATACACTAAACATTTAAGTCAAATGTAAAAATTTTACTCAAACATGGTCACTCTTGAACGATATTATCATTTCTATACATAGATCAAAGGAAAGAGGAAGGCGAAAAATCAAACCTTCAATTCGTGTCCAAAGCAAATATAAGAGTACAATAGTAAATTCAGTACTTTAAGAGTAAATGATAAAAAAATCTAAAAATTTTATTAGATGAAATGGAAAAAATCCTAAAAGGTGAACATGGATAGACTGGATATTTCCATAGTAATTTGGCTTTTAGATACATAGTAGTTGCAAAGTGAGCACGAGTGGACAAGATAACAGGTTGCACAAACAAAAAACAAGGGCAAAAGTGTAATTTGCCAACCTACTCATGAAGAGGACGACAGGGTTGATGGACCTACAAAATTTGTTGTGAAATTGCTTTTCCTATCAAAGGTTTAGGCTTGCTTTCAACTATAAAACACTTTATTTAAAACCAATTAATTATCATACTAAATTTAAAAGAACGCATTTTGTAAGTAAACTATTAATTTAGTTCTTGAAATTGTAATATTAAGTTAAATTAGTCTTGAAATTAGTAAAATCGCAATATGATATCTAAAAGTGTTTATCATCACTTAATTTACTCTTTAAAATTATAATAAATAGTCAAATTGATTAAAATAAATAAAATAAAAAAATTATCCTTAAAATTATAAACTATCAATAAAAGTAGTTCTTGAAATTGTTATAATAAGACAAATGTAGCGGGTGTAATTTGTTTTTATTATTTCAATTTTAAAGACTAAATTAATTAACAATTATAATTCTAATGACCATTTTGTTATTTAATTTATTTTCCGATGGATTTAAGTGTTCATTGATTGATGATATAAAACTTCAGAAATCATCTTATCATTTTATTAATTTAAAATACCAATTAATTTAACACACTATTAAAATTTCAAGAACTATAAAATAGTAGTTTATTCAAATATTCTTAGCTGGAAGGGATGAAGCATTAGGTGACAGATAAGGTGATTTATTCATTTTATTTTTCCTCTTTCAATATCTAACAATGAAATTACAAGCTTTATTGGATTTATATCTCCACTTTTATCGTGTAATAAGGGCGTATTACTATTTGATGTAATGTCCTCAATACATCTCACTTTATACCTAAAAATTGAAATTTTTTTACTATCCTATGTTAATACATCTCGTTATGATCAACTTTAACATTGGCATCATAAACCAAACACAATTGAAAGACGATCAAGATCTCGATGTACCCCATCTGTTCTTTTTTTTTTAATATTTGAGAGATATTTTAAATTCAGACTAATGGTTATTTAAATTAAAAATACATTTTTTTTATTATAATCGGTATTATCTTATCAACTAAATATTTTAATAATGATGAATGCACTTGCTGATGAGTCACAAAGTCTTAAAATACATTTGAAAATAAATTTAAAATTTAATGAAAAAGTCATTTTTAGTAAAGAAATAAGAAAAAAGTCATACTGACATATATGAGAAGACGAATGTGACATTAATTTTTTTATTATACATGATCATTAATTAGGGTTGAGGTGGTATATGAATGTAGATTGTAGTAGTGTCTTGTTTTTGAAATGATGTTATGATGGTGTCTTGATCAAAATGCAGAAGAGGTGGTTTCATTAGAATGTGGAAGATGAGGAATTTCAAAGCTCATAGTGGATTATTACACATAACATATTTGGTTATATGTATACTTTTTTGAGAGGTAATCTATTATCCTATATAAGTAATTGATTATATGTTATTTTTTCATAAATAATTGATTATGCATGCATTTATATACAAAATTTTCAATACATAATTGATTAAGATTTGTATTTATTCAAGATTTTAAATAATTTAAAAAATATATTTATTTCATATTTTTTTTATTTAAGCCGGGCATAATAATTAGTAATCTTACAATTTTATTAACTAAAAAATAATAATTCATCAACCACATTCAACTAATTAATCATATTTCACTTTAAATTAATTTTAACCACAAATATAGTTGAAGATTTTACTTCAACTAGAGATAAGCTTAGTGCAAACTCATCAAACTATCGATTTTGTAAGATTAAGTTAAATTTAAAGTCTACCTCTTATAAATGACAACATGAATTTTAGTTTGACAACAAATAAATGAAAATCCATACCAATCAATAGAAATTCAAAATAAAAACAAAAAAGGATAGAAATTAGGACTAAAAACTTAAACACTCTTGCACCTTCTAACATCTCGAATGGATAAATAATCGTCACGCTCTTTCATTTACGATTTTATGTTCTCGTCGCTTCGTGTTGTTGAGCGTATATAATATTACAATTTCATCTATTAAAAAAATTATTTTATCAATCACATTCATCACGTAAATTTTTATAAATTTTAGCTTTAATTTATTTCTTATGCAAATAGATATACTTTCACTCACTTTTAGATCAAATACTTCTAAAACTTAAGAGTGAAAGTAAATCTTTAACACAATTATCGTATAACTCGATTTAAAATAAGCTACAATATGCAACAATGAGCAGAAAAATCAACACATATATCACATTTGCCGACAAGAAAAAACAAAAATCATATATATTATACAGATTTGACGCTACAATATAAGAGATTGTGAATTTGAATATTATGAAAATATCTCTTACTGTCGTGGATAGTTATGAGTTTATACTTTATGGCATCAACAAAGAAAAGAATTCGAGCAAGTTTTAAACAGTAAGAAATGGATTGAATAATTCTGCAAGTTGAATCAGTGGATCGTCCATTTTAATAGCAGAGACATCAAGCATCTTTTTTAGCAATATTATCATTACTGAATTATTAGGTACGTGACACTGCAATTTGACATTTGATTTTCCCTGCTTTCTTGGATCACATTTGCTTTATTAGATATTCTTCTCTTTCTTGATGCTTCTTGGTATAATATATAGCATATCCAAGAGTAAAACCTTACGCATTCCAGTATCCAAATAACTCTGCTACGTTCCAGAGTTTTCTTGCTTTATCCCAAAAGAACAAAAACACAAACAAACAACTCTCAACAAAGAAAGAGATGGAGAGAGACACATTGCGGATACGTGAAATGAACTGAAAGTTTTAAAAGGAACATAGCAAACTAGATGAAAAAAAAGTTGAAAATGCATGCATTCGTTCCTTTAATCAACTACAGAAATTAAAAATAGCAAACTCAAACGATAAGAACGCCATCCATCAAACAAAAAGGAGGACCCCTTCTACTACTTTAGAGTTTTTTCCCTTTCCTATAACAGCTAACAATCTCATTTTATGAGACCAAAATACAAACGTCAACTAATAGAACATGTAGGGTTATTCTTAAATTATCAGGTGCAATATATGTGTAGTCTCCAAAAAAAATTATGGTTTTATGTTGTAATTCATTTTTTTATTCTGATTCTTTCAAACTTTCAAAAATGATTTCTAACATAATTCATTACATATATAGCTAATATTGTGTGCGATATATTTATCAGGTTACATCAAACTGATAACAGAAACTATTTACGAAGATAAGTTCTTATAATAAGATGTTTCGTTAGAAAGAAAAACATATGTAACGACAAAATTGATTGTTTATATTTTTTTTGTCTGAGATATTTTTCTTTATAACACACGCGCATGTCGCGTTACTCTTATAACATGATGAACACTTCTAAAAATTTAAATACTTCCCAACTTATCCTTATCTAGTACAAGGATATACATGTTTCCTTGTGGATCCAGTATTTCAATGTTGTTATAGATCACTGCTTTAATCCAAAACAAACCAAACACGTAGCCAATAAGAGTATACCATAGTCCCAGGAAAAAACGGAAGGATTATTAAACCAATACAATTTAGGTAAACATTAGAATTTAAGTTTGTATGATTATAAATTCAAAAAAGAAAAAAATAAGCTTGACTAAGGACAACAGGCTCTTAAGGACCTAAAAAAGTTTTGGAAAATATTACTTTGAGACTGCATTTTCTCTTACCTCTGTTTGACACTTTGACATGACATGTGTTGTCTTGCGTGGCAATGAAAGAGAAAACGCAGTTGTTTTTGGCTAAGTGGTTAGCTCAGTTCAAATAAGTGGTTCACTGTGTGTAGTTTTGGAACACACACGTGTCTCATGAGTGAAAACACTAAGTGGTTAGCTCAGTTCAAATAAGTGGTTCGCTGTGTGTAATTTTGGAACACACATGTGTCTCAGGGGTGGAATGTCTAAGTGGTTAGCTCAGTTCAAATAAGTGGTTCGCTGTGTGTAGTTTTGGAACACACACGTGTCTCGGGTGGAATGTCTAAGTAGTTAGCTCAGTTCAAATAAGTGGTTTGTTGTGTGTAGTTTTGGAACACACACGTGTCTGAGGGGTGAAAACACTAAGTGGTTACTCAGTTCAAATAAGTGGTTCTCTGTGTATAGTTTTGGAACACACACATGTCTCAGGGGTGAAAATACTAAGTGATTAGCTCAGTTCAAATAAGTGGTTCGCTGTTTGTAATTTTGGAACACATATGTGTTTCAGGGGTGGAATGTCAAAAACAACTGTGTTTTCTCTTTCATTGTCATGCGGGACAGCACATACTACATCGGAGTATCAAACAGAAATAAGAAAAAATACAGTGTTAAAGTATCATTTTCCAAAAGTTTTAAGATCCCAAAAGATTTGAAAGGCGTGGACCTAAAGAAGTTTGAAGATCTCAAAGGTAGAAGGGGCTTAGGTTATACTATTTTTATTTATAGTTTTATTATTTTTATTATTTATTATTAATGTTTTGATTGAAATTAAAGACTAAGTACGACATAATCTAAAACTTCTTAACAGCTTGACAGAATTAATAATAATAATAATAATAATAATAATAATAATAATTACTTGTATCACCTTTAAAATATGTGTGACCTTTAAAATATGAAAGAATTGAATGTCACTTGAGTATTATTGGAATGCTGGAATGATACGTCTTTAGAGGAAAACAACTAATTTAACCTATTCCTCACTTTGAGCATCCAAATTATTGGAGAAAAAAAAAACTGATTCAAAATTTTCCTAACTTATACTTAGACAAGTTTTCTTTTATTCTCCAAACTTTTCTTCCTCAACTCAATTGGGATCAAAGATTCATTTTATTCATTAACAATATACTAAATTTATACACTAACTATACAAATAAATATCATTAATACTATCACTTGTAAGAAAAATCTTATCAACATAACTTGAACATTTCAAAATCAACTTTCTTATCATATTCAAGAGTTTAAGTATACCTTGTTTATTAAACAAAACAATACACCACAAAAAAGACAACTAATTCCACATAAGTTCATCTACAAGTATCTAAATTCACCTCAACTATAATTTATGACAATTAAATAACTTTCCTTACTTATTAACTTTATCCTTCCATACTTTCACATTAATAACATAATATATATATATATATATATATATATATATATATATATATAT
>Ga0209700_106017_pt1 | contig 19546 bp, 19 predicted proteins | sample SiratroredBW_FD_187528 | JGI IMG/M metagenome (GOLD analysis project Ga0209700, IMG submission 187528) | Root nodule microbial communities of legume samples collected from California, USA - Siratro red BW (SPAdes) (version 2) | ecosystem: Host-associated > Plants > Roots > Nodule | place: USA...
CGGGCGTTGTGGGGTGCTAATACCTTCCCCACACGTAACCGACTCCCGGACTCTGAATCTGGTTTTGTGAACTTGCCTTATCTAATTTTTGGTTTTCCATAGTTTTTCCTTTAATAAATTATGGTGGCGACTCCTCTGTTTTTTGTAATTAAAAAAAAATTAAATTTTTGTTCGCCGTCCCCGTCGTGACCCCGGTTGCGACAAGAGAAAGAAAGAATGAAGAAAAAGAAAGGCGAAAAAATGAGAGGTAAAGAAGACTCCCTCGCCGCCTCATGGCTGGTATGTGGCATTTGCGAGCAAGTTGTTTTGCTCCTCCACTACTTCAGGCAGACCTTCATGATAATGCTTTCCTGTCCTTTCATCACTAAGCTCGACTGCACCATAAGGAAAAACATTACGAATCACAAAAGGACCATCCCATTTAGATTGGAGTTTACCATGCATAAGTTTGAGACGAGAGTTAAATAGAAGGACTTTTTGCCTGATAGCAAACTCCTTGTGTAGAATTTGCCGATCATGGAAAGCCTTAGTTTTCTCTTTGTAGATGCGTGATCTCTCATAGGCATCCAGTCTCAGCTCCTCCAACTCCTGTAGTTGCAACTTCCTTTCAGCTCCAGATTAGGCCAAATCCATATTATAGTGCTTGACTGCCCAATATGCTCGGTGCTCCAACTCCACTGGCAAGTGACATGCCTTACCAAAAACAAGTCGGTTGGGAGACATCCCAATCGGAGTCTTGTAGGTGGTGTTATAAGCCCAAAGAGCATAATCTAATATGTTGCTCCAATCCTTTCTGTTGGAGTTTACTGTTTTCTACAGAATTTGTTTGATCTCTCTGTTTGACACTTCTACTTGCTTGTTAGTTTATGGATGGTAAGTTGTTGCAACCTTATGGAGAACTCCATATTTTTTCAGTAAAGCATCCATGCTCCAGTTGAAAAAATGAGAGCCTTGGTCACTGATAATAGCCCTGGGAACACCAAACCTACGAAAAATATGGGTGCGAACAAATCCATTACAACACTAGAATCATCAGTCCGTGTGACTTTCGCCTCCATCCATTTAGAAACATAATCCACTGCAAGTAATATGTAAGTAAAACCAAAAGAAATAGGAAATGGTCCCATAAAGTCAATACCCCAGACATCGAATACATCACAAAACAAAATGGGTTGTTGAGGCATCTCATATTTACGGGAAACACTCCCTGCACTCTGACACTTTTAACAAGATTTGCAATAAACATAAACATCATGAAATAAGGTGGGCCAATAGAAACCAGAATCTAGAACTTTACGTGTAGTCCTTTTCCCAAAATGTCCACCAGATGCATATGCATGACAAAATGCAAGTATGGATGAAAAGTCATGGTCAGGTACGCATCTCCTAATGACATGGTCACTATAAAATTTCCACAAGTAGGGGTCATCCCAAACATAATGCTTGGAATCACTTTTCAGTTTCAAGCTTTGAGCCCTAGTGAAATAATCTGGAAAGGTACTAGCAACCAGGAAATTAACCAAATTAGTGTACCAAGGGATGAGAGACTTACCTTGCAGCTGCAAAAGCTGCTCATCTGGAAAGTCATCTCTGATGGAGGATGGTGCAACAACCTGTGATTGGATTTGACTCAAATGTTCAGCAACTAAATTTTGTGCTCCACTCCTGTCTCTAATTTCTATGTCAAACTCTTGGAGTAACAACATCCATTTGATTAACCGTGACTTAGCATCTGCTTTCTTCAAAAGGAATTTCAAAGATGTATAGTCAGTGAAAACAATAATTTTGGCATTTAGTAGATATGATATAAATTTATCCAGAACAAAAACCACAGCTAGAAGCTCCTTTCCCAGTGGTGGTGTAATTAGCCTGAGCTAAATCCAAGGTCTTTGATGCATATGATATGACATGAGAAGCTTTGTCTTGCCGCTGAGCCAAAACTGCTCCAACTGCATAGTTGAAGGCATCACACATAAGCTCGAATGGAATTGTCCAATCGGGAGACTGGATGATAAGGGCAGTAGTCAAACACTTCTTCAAGGGGTCAAAAGCAACCTTGCAATTATCATTGAAGATGAACTCCACATCTTGTTGTAGGAGGTTGGTTAGGGGTTGGGCAATGTGGCTGATGTTCTGGATGAATCTCCTGTAGAAACCTGCATGTCCAAGAAAAGAATGAACTTCCAGCATTGTTGTGAGGTAAGGCAAAGCAGAAATAATTTCTATCTTAGCAGGATCTACCTCAATTCCCTTCCTGATATAACATGTCCTAACATAATACCAGATCCAACCATAAAATGACATTTCTCATAATTAAGTATCAGGCTACTATCAATGCATCTTTGTAAAATTTTTGCTACACTACTCAAACAATCATCAAAAGAAGACCCATATACAGAAAAATCATCCATGAAAACTTCCATGCATTCTTCTAAAAGATCAGATGCTTACCATACACCTTTGAAAGGTTCCAAGTGCATTGGACAAACCGAAAGACATCCTTCTATTTTCATAAGTCCCAAAGGGGCATGTGCAAGTAGTCTTCTCTTGATCCTCAGGTGTAAGGTGAATCTGAAAATAACCTGAGTAGCCATCTAGGAAGCAGTAATGACACTTGCCAGCTGACCGCTCTAACATCTGATCAATGAATGGGAGGGGATAATGGTCCTTCCGAGTAGCTTGGTTAAGTCTCCCGTAATCAATGCAAACTCTCCAACTATTCTGGACTCGTGTGGGAATCAACTCATTCTTTTCATTGGCTACCACGGTGACTCCTGACTTCTTAGGCACCACCTGAACTGGACTCACCCGCTAGCTATTAAAGACCGGATAAATGATACCTGTCTGAAGTAGCTTAGTGACCTCTTTCTTTACCACAACTAGAATAAGTGGGTTGAGTCTCCTCTGAGGCTGTCTCATTGGTTTTGCCCCATCCTCCAATAAAATCCTATGCATGTAAGTGGAAGGGCTGATACCAGGAATATCTGCTAAAGTCCAACCAATTGCTTTCTTGTATGTTTAGAGGACTTGCAACAACCTTGCTTCTTAATCAAGCAACAAGTACTTGGAAGTGATGACGGGTAGCTTTTCTTCCTTCTCCAAGAAAGCGTACTTGAGATGCTCAAGCAAGGTTTTGAGTTCCAACTTTAAGGTCTGCTCAATGGAGGGGAAAACTATAGTGGGAGGTAGCAACTCCGCGGAACTGATGTGGGCCTGAGTGGTACTTGCAAAAGAATCAACACAAGAAATACTACCAGGTAGTCCCTACATATCCTTAGTGTCAATGTCAATACAACGTGGAATTGTAATAAAATAATCACCAACATCATCAACATCATGAATACATGACTCTCCATAAGAAATTGACTCATCATACTTGGGTATATTAGGAAAATCAGCACAATTATGACACCATATATTGTTTTTGTAGTCATAACAAACATCAGACTTATCAGAAATATCCAAGCTTTTAGCATGTACAAAATCAAATAACTCATCAACCACATCATCAATGACATCAATGCACAAAATGGAATGCTCCTCTCTAGGATGTCGCATGGCATCAAATATATTAAATTTAACAACATTATCACTAAACTCCATGGACATAGTTCCAGAATGCACATCTATCTTGGTCCTAGAAATCTTAAGGAACGACCTGCCAAGAATGATGGGGACTTGCTAGAAGTATAGTCACCCTCCATCTCTAAAATGTAAAAGTCGATAGGGAAGATAAGTTCATTCACCCTAACTAACACATCTTCAACTAAGTTTGCAGGGTGTGTATTACTTCTGTTGGACAATTGAATGACCACACCAGTAGCCTTTAAGGGGCCAAGACCTAGAGAATTAAAAATGGATGTGGGCATGACATTTATGGATGCTTCTAAGTCTAACATGCAATCATCAAATCTACAATTCCCTATGATGCAAGGAATAGAAAACGTCCCTGAATCCTTGCATTTTTAAGGCATTGGCTGGATGAGTGCTGATACATTCTTACTTAGGCTGACTCTCTCATTACCCTTGAGCTTCCTTTTGTTGGTGCATAACTCCTTCAAGAACTTGGCATATTTTGGAATCTGCTTGATTGCATCTAAGAGAGGAATGTTGACTTCAACTTTTCTGAAAGTTTTTAAGATTTCCTTCTCCAATGCTACATCTGCCATCTTCTTGGAGGGGATGAATCTCTGTGGAAAGGGTACAGGAATAGAAGGCTCAATTGCTGCCTTACTTGCCGTGTCCAAGTCTTTCTCTTTATGTCCAGCTCCAACTCCTTCAAAATTTAGCTCTTCCAGTGCAGGTCCCACTGTTTGCTTCCTAGACCTCAAGGTAATGGCACTCACATTCTTCCCATTAGCATTTGGATTTGGAACTGCTTGGGAAGGTAAATTGTTAGGAACTTGAGGCTGATTATGATTAATTGCATTAGCCAATTGCCCTATCTGGGTTTGTAGACTCTGAATGGCGCCTCAGTCCTTTGTTGAAATTGCAAATTGTTGGTTGCCATCTATTTCATCAATTCTTCCAAGGAGGGGCCACCTTGTGGCTGGGAAGGTGTTGAGGTAGATGGTGTGGTTTGCTGCACAAAATCAAATTGCTGGAGGTCTATGTTGGTTGGAGTTTTGTTGCCAATTTTGCCTTGGATGGAAGGTGGAATTGTTGGAGGAATTATGGAAATATTGATTTTGATTTTGCCCCATCTCAAATTTGGACGATCTCTCCATCCAGGGTTGTATGTGTTAGAGTAAGGATTATACTGTTGTTGAGGTCCCCCTGGAAAAACTCCAGCTGCTGCAATAGTGTAATCATTAGAATTCTCTACTTCCAGTGCGGGACAAGCATTAGTGGGATGTGAAACATCAAAACATATACCACATGCTCTAGGTCGTGGACTGACAACTGAAACCTGAAATGTTTGACTCAGCTAACTGTCTCACTAATGATGCCAACTCATCAAGCTTGTTGGTTAAAATTTGTTGATCTGTGTTGCTTGAGGCTGGAAAATTTGGTTTACTGGAAGAGGCTTGCCCATGGTAGACTGCACTACTATTGGATCTAGTCCCAAACTGTTGAGAATTGGCAGCCATATTTGCAATGAGCTCTGTAGCTACTACAGGTGTTTTGTCTACCAAGGCACCTCTACTGGCTGTGTCCACCATACTCCAATCCATGGGTTGAAGGCCTTCATAGAAATAGACTATGAGCAGCTGGTCCGTAATCTGGTGGTGTGGACAACTAGCACAAAGTCTCTTGAATCTCTCTCAGTATTCATGTAGGTTCTCACCACTTGCTTGTCTGATGTCGCAAATCTCCTTTCTGATTGTTGTGGCTCTTGAGGCTAGGAAGAATTTCCCTAAGAAGAACCTCTTCATGTCATCCAGTTTCGAATGGATGCTAGCTGGAGATAGTACAACCAATCCTTTGCTCCGTCATCTAGAGAGAATGGGAATGCTTTGATTTTGATATGTTTCTCATCAATCCCGTGTGGTTTCATGGTACTGCAGACTATATGAAATTCCTTCAAGTGCTTGTGTGGATCCTCACCTGCAAGACCATGCAAAATAAGAAAAATGGTTACAACTATCTACGAAATAATAGAAAATGGGAAAAATAAATTCCAAAACACTATCTAATGATTTTTAAAAATTATGGGACCACCACAGGTCAACTGTAACAGTATCCGAGAGTCCAAAAATGAAGAGAAAAATCTTAAAAATTGAAGAAAGTGGTCAAAACGGCCGAATTTGGAAGTTTTAGGGTGGTACTCACCACTTGTGGTGGGCCTTGTTGTAGATGCCTTTCTCTATGTCCGGCAAAAATTCAGCTCAATCGGAGTTAGTCAAACAATTGAAAAATACCTGATATACGTCCTTTTGACTGAAAATAATTAAAAAAATAAATAAAAAAAAGGATAAATCAGGTTTCTTGTTATACCTTTTACTCTGTTGATTCTTCATCTTGCCCTTCATCTTGATAAATTTCTGAAATCTCCTTGTCAGCAAATTGAGATTTTCAGTATCACTGCATTCGTTAGAACTCTCCTCGCTAGACTCAACTTCTGCAGTCTTTTTTTTTAGTGCAAGGCTTCTAGATTTCTTTTCTACAGTCTCCATCTCTTTTAGCCTTGTCATCTCAAGCTCATGTTTCCTCAATTCGCCAAACAGTGTTGTTGTGGTGAGGGTGGTCAAGTCTCTAGTCTCAGATATTGCAGTCACCTTGGGCTAGCAGGTCCTATCCAAGCACCTAAGGATTTTGATGTTCAACTCTTCCTTATCAAATTGTTTTCCCAGTTTAATCAGATGATTGACAATGAGTAAACCGTTTTAAACATCCGCAATGGTTTCCCCTGGTTTCATCCTGAACAGCTCATACTCTTGGATGAGTGCATGTTTTTTAGCTCTCTTTACATCATTTGTTCCTTCATGTGTGACCTACATTATGTCCCACATTTGTTTTACAGAGCTGCACTGGGATACCCCGAAGAATTCATCAAGATTTAAGGCAGAGGTGATTATATTTTTTGTAACACAATCATACTGAACTCTTTTATTCTAAGCCTCAAACAATTCATCATATGATTTCACAACAGACACACCATTCACAACAGACATAGGAATATAAGGACCAATTACTATGCCATTCCAAATACCACGATCACTGTACTCAATAAAGATTTTCATCCTCATTTTCCAAAACTGATAGTTCACCCCAGAAAACTTTGGTGACCTATGAATAGAGGCTCCCTTAACAAAAGGTAGTTTGTTCTCAGCCATGGATCGAAAACTTGACTAGGATTCAAGTTCTAGCTCTGATGCCAATTGTAAAATAAGTTTAAGCAGAGTTCAAGAGGGGGGTGAATTGAACTTTCAAAAATTTTCATAAACAATTGAAATAGTTAAAGACAGGATGAAAGTTCTTTATTAGAAACTACTGAAAAATGATATTGAGAAGTGCACGTCAAAGGATCAGTAAATTCCATAACAGAATCAATCAATTGAAATATTTAACAGAACTGGAAACAACACCATTTAGTTTACTGGAAACACAGAAGTAGTCAATTGCATACAATAAACTCAGTCAAACAGTAAACAATAAAATTACTTAACAGAAATGTTAATGTAAATCAAATCTGTAAAGGAACAGTTAACCAGTAAAATGACAAGAACACAAATTAATCAGACAGAAAAGACACTAGAATTAAAAGTAGAAGCGGTTTATTGATTATAGGAAATTATTTAAGAATAACACAACAACAATCAGATGAATAGTATTCACAGTAATCTTAGCTCAATCACACAATAATACATATCATATTAATAGACAAAACAAGAACCAATAATTGTTTCAACAAAAAGTTGTTTCAAGAAATTTAACGAATTTAAATAGTGGTTACAAATAATGGAAAACACTCAAACAATATCAAGAACAGGTTTAGTTACTTATACAGATGAAATAACAATTCCATGAAAACACAAAACAACCCCAGAAGAATGAACAATCAATTATACGTAAAAAACAGTTAATTGTGCAAGCAAGAATAGAAACAAGAATTGTTCAAGAAGAGAAAAAGAAAGATCAATAACACAAAGATTTATACCAGTTCACCTTCCTCAAGGGCTACGTCCAGTCCTTTGCCAACTAGCAAAGGGTTCCACTAAGAAAGATCACCAAGATCAGTTTTACACAATACACAACATTGGCAACCTGCAAGCAACCACTACTCCCAGCAGCAAACAACCTATTGAACCCTACAACAACTATTCAACCAATGCACCTACTACACTAAACCAGCTACACTTACAAGCCCAATGTAATATGCAACTATACACTCACAATACAAAGATGATTAAGAATAGAACAATTCCAACAGTGATTCTACTCAACAAATTACAAAATTGTACTAAGAACAGAGTAGAAAGACTTAACTCTGGATTAAGATCACAGTCTCACAAATTCACATCCAAAGCAATGCTCCAAGATTAGTGTTCTTGATGAAAATTGATTGCCAAAAGATCTCAAGGTGTTCGAGCGTTTTCTCTCTTGAAAATTTTCACGCTTCCGGATTCTTCTTGCAATACATTTGCCACCCTCGATCCTTTAGACTTCATCCTCTTGTTGGTTTCGTCAAATCCTTTAGCAACTCTTGGCGTTAATGGGGTAGAATAGGGTTAGAATAAGATAATATAGTCCATCTAGGGTTGCATTTGACCTTTCTAAAGCCCAATGCAAACCCTAGAATGTCCAAGGCTTGAAGTTGGTGCACAAGTAGCTTCACACAAAGCAAGGGACATATTAAACATGTGCTAAATGTGAGAAGAGGCATGGAAACTGTGAAGGACATATGTTATGCTCTCATTGTCTCTTCTAAATCTAGGGTTTTATTTTTGAATTCAAATTTCATAAATTTGGCTCCACTTTGGGCTGACTCTAGAACTATAAAGAAGTGTGTTACCCTATTGTATTTTCATCATGGATTGAGTAGAGAAATGTTGTCCAAATTCAACTTCACTTATTCTTGTGATCACCTCTAGGTTAGCTCATCTTTTTAGTTTAGCCTAGGCACCTTGTAAGAGTTAGCCTCACCTATCTGACATCTCCTTTCTCTTCTAGATCACTTCATCCAATCCGTGAATTATACATTACATTCATTACTTCTGCTGCCTCCTCCATACTCCATACAAGAAACTCCAAATCAAGCAAGGAGCCAAAGCCAGTTTCTATAATTGAAGGTGACCCAAAAGTGATCTCTTCAAGGTCGCATTCGGGCCGAACAATTAGTGAGAGGCCCAAACATACTAAGATGGGCCCAATCTTCTAGAAAGCTCTTGATTAACCCTCTAGTTCTTTGTCCTCTTTATTCTATGACTAAGGTGGTGGGGGCGTATTCCATCAATGTGGACCATGTATGGGGAGAAAAATAAAGTGAATAGGGGAAAAATATTAAGTAGAAAATACATAAGTAAATGACTAATTAGATGCTTGGGATTTACTTTTGTAGCAAACTTTGTTATTTTGGATCCAACATATTTTGTTTTCGAAGCTTTTTGTTTTTCTAATATGACATGTTCTACTTATTGAAATTTTTGTATTTGCATTTGGTCTCTCTTGTATTGCGGAACATAATCACATATTTCATCACTTTTTCAAATGTCTTTTGCTAAAAGATTTACAATGCTTATTTACATTCTACAAAGACATAATTCTAATGAGTATAAGACTGAGACATAAGAAAAGAATACGAAAGGGAAGAAACAAAATGTCCTCAATAATCTTAAACAATACATGTTACCAATGTCATAAAAATAGAGAATTAAGCTAAATTCTGATGCATAAGCCATTATAAACAAATTCACACTTAATAAAGAGATATGACATAGAATGATCCATCCATTAATTAGGCTAAAAAACTCACCATGGAAAAAGTGCACTACCAAATTTTAATGCATTGATTTTCAAAACTATTTGAATTTACCAATATTCAGTGAATCCAAACAACATATATCAAAATCTTAAATTTTCAAAATTCATAATAATGACAATCATAATTTCAAGAATATCAAATTATTGCTTAGATTAAGGGAAAAACATATCTTAAATTGTCTACGTTGTACTTGGCAGACCCTAGACCATCTAATGCACGAAATAAACAACACCTTTTATATTTACCTTTATTTAGACAAAGAAAACCTAGAGATGCTTACCTTGTATACACTATAAAACATACCTTCTAATTGATGAGTCATTGTTAGTAGAATTAAATGTCTCAAATGTATTTAACCATCTCCATCTTATTTTTCTACCTTGGGAATGAAGACTTTCTTGTCATTATGAATTGTGAGTGTCCGCTGTCCCGGTGTTGTGATTAGAGTCTTCTTATTGAGATTAAGCACATAAGTAAGAAAAATAATTTTATTCTTTGGTACCCATACTTCTTTGGGTCCTTTCTTGTTAATTAGCAATTTTCACTGATTTTGTTTTTTATGCCTCATAGATGGTATTCTTGTAGAAACATTAGAAGATGATGCATGATTATTAGTTTCATATTCTATCCCTGATTTATCCTGAAATATTTTATAAATTTTAATCAACAAATCAAGAGATTTTATTTATGTTTGAATTTGACAAAATTTTTCTCAGACCAATATTTTCTTTAATTATACCATCTAAAGTTTGATTTTCTTTCACTGGTCTCTTACAAAGACTTTCTCTAGCTAACAACAACTCCTTTTTAATTTTTTCAAATAATGTATTTTCATTTTCAAAATTGTGTTTTAAAGCTTTATTTTCTTCACACAAATTTTCATGAGTTTCAAGAAATTTTTCATGCTTATCAAATAACTTATTAAAAGCAGTATGCAATGATTCAATTTCATCTAATGCATTTTTGTATTTTCTTGTTGTTTCTTTAAACACCTCAATTATTATAGCATTATTAAATATATCTTCTTGATATACTTCCCTAAGAGAATGAATGTCAAATAAATCTACCTATTCATCAGACTCTTCTGATGTGGAATTGTAGATGGTGTCTGTCATAAGACTAACATGTGCTTCCTGATCATAATCCGAACTTGAAGAATCTAGATCTTCCCAGGTGGACATGATAATTTTCTTTTTCTTCTTTTTGTCTTCTTTCTTTTCTTTTCCTTTTTCAAGATTTGGACAGTCTAACCTACAATGTTTATGTTTTTCACTTTCATAACAAATGATCTTCTCTTTATGATTTTTGTGCTTAGATTTTCTCCTAAACTTTCCCCGCTTCTTCAACATTTTGTTGAATTTATTTACAACAAAAGAAATTTCCTCCTCATTAATATCAACAATTTTTGTTGAATCTTTTGTATCACTCTAAATCTTGATAGACACTGCTTTCTTCATCCTTTGCAAAAATTTTAGAGTAAGATTGTTAGCCTTGGCATCTTGGTATCTCAATGTAGTACTTTTTTCAAGAATGAGCAGAATACCTACAAGCTCATCCAACTGCATTTTCTCTAGATCCTTTGATGCCCTCAACACTATTTTTTGTGTTCTCCATTGTGGAGGAAGAGTTCTCAAGACTTTATCATTAATCTTATTAATAAAGTTTTAAGAGATCTTAAACTATTAAAAATAGTTTGTAGCCTTGATATCGTAGTCTGGATGATTTCACTATTTTTCATAGAAAACATTTTGTATTGTCTTCTGTGTAAAGTCAATGTGCTTGTTTTGATTTCTTTGGATCCTCCATGTGTTAGTGCAAAAGTCTCCCATATTTCTTCAGCACTTGGTAAAGCATGAACTTTTGCAATTTCTTCTTCTAATAAAGCAAAAATCTAGATATTTTTTACCTTGACATTTAATTGATACCTTCGGTTTTGTTAGTTAGTCAAAGTATTCCTTGGGAAAAACTTTCCAAAGGTATGTGTTGAGAATCTCAAAGGATTCAGCATTTCATGAAGCAAAGTATTTGGACAAAGGCAAAGAAAAGCATGTAAGGTAAAGATGAAGACTTAGGCCTTATCATAATGGGTGTGAGTGAGTGTGATTGAAGGTGAAGGTAAACCTATGCAAAGCTTAGAAGAAACTACTTGGTACAATACAAACCTTCTTAAAATAAGTAACAAAGCATAGAAAAAGCATTCTAGAAAACTTAGTTTCAAAGATTTAGTTTTCAGCAGAAAATAAATGGATTTCCTTTTTATGAAATTGACTTATTCGAGGTCTGCACCAAAACTGTCAAATTGTTTTATGAAAAACAATTTTGGACTTTTATGTTTTAAATACCCAGACCTTCTTTGAGCGAATAACGAACAGACACAGAGAATAAAATTGAGAACAAGAGTGTTAATCTTCTGAGAGAGAAAGATTGCTTGGTGTTTTCAAAGATTGAAAGAGGTTTTTTTGAAGAACAAAGATTGTGAAATTGTACTGTGCCATTGAAGTTCTTCATGATCTTGCGCAAACCCACCTTCACTGGAAATCAAGGAGCTTCTATACTCAATTCTTCAACCTATTTTGATTCAAGTTTTCTGTGCTTAGATTGTTCAATTGTAATATATGATTCAATTTTTTAATTGGTGATGCTATAGGGTTTAGCGTTGGGTTTTTTCTGAATTGTTTGGGGCTATAGGATGGTAGTTCCATAATTTAGTGGTGTTTTGTAATCTTGCAGTGTACAAGGGTTCTTGATTGTAATTGTGTACATTTGAGTGTTTAGTGGGAATTTTCTTCCTAGGGTTGTCAGAAAGATTGGATGTAGCCCTTGAGGAAGGGTGAACCAGTATAATTGCTTGTGTGCTCTTCTCTTGACCCTTCTCTCCGCGTTTTTTATCTGTACCGCACAGTTGCTATTATATATTTTGAAATTCTGTCATTGGTTTTATCAGATCTATTTCGAGCTTTCAATCCATTGTGTGTGCCATCAAATTTTGCTTGGTATCTTTGTAATTGATTCTTGAGCATTGGTGAATATATGATTGTTTAATCTATTGGGAATTTGGATTCCAATATGTTTTTAAAAGGTTCTTTAATCTGAAACTATTATTCATTTTTTTGTATAATTTGTGCTTAATCGGGTGTTTTACAGATTTGTTAAAAAGCGCTTCTATTGCATTGAGTTTTTGGATTCTTGGACATAACCTATAACTATTGAGTTGTTGATTGGTGCCTGATTCTTTGCGGATTTCACTGGTTTATTTGTTCTGCATCTGGTTTGTGTTTTCTACATAATATGGTAGATTAAAATCTCATTTATTCTTCACAATTCTTTAATTAGTTTTCTACATAATTACATAGAGCTTCTTGATTGGTTATATATTGTTTATCTCTCATTTCATCTTGGGATTAGACTTTAGTTTTTTACACAATTATTTTTGTTCTCTAGTTCAATTGTGTGCTGGTTTTATTGTTGTGCCTGTTGTAAATCTTTGGTATTTTCAATCTACTGAACTCGCTTAACTATTTGCTCTGCAGTTTTGTTAATTCCCTTTTTGTTAGTGCACAACTTGTCAATTGATGTGATTTAATTCTTAGTTGTAATTCAATTGGTGTTGATTTCCTTTGATATTTATACTGCATTCTGCATGTTCTTTATCATTGTGTTTCAATTCCATAGTGTCGATTCATTAACATTGTGTGTATTTTTTATTGTTGTTTGTTCTGTCATAAAATAAATCAGCTTATTCGAGTTTGAATCGATTTATTTTCTGTGTTGCACCTTAAGTCATTGATCATTGAGATTTGTGAAAACTTTCATTTGGCTTAAAACGTTTTCCATTTCTTTCTAAAATAAAATATTTGTAAAGTTCAATTCAGCCCCCTCTTGAACTCAGCCAAAACATATTTTCAATATGAAGTAAAGATGAAACTCCAGTTTCATTCCCATACAATAAATCAACATTACAGTACTCAAGAAAAGTAGTCATCTTGAGTTTTGATAGCTCAAATTTTTCACCTTTAAATAAAAGTGGACAATTGATAGATTGTCCCTCAGAGTCCATCGAGTCACCCAAGATCATTTCCTCTCATCCTGTTAAGAACTAACCTTAAATGTTAGTTCTGATACCAACTAAAAACGCATCAGACTCTAAAAAGAGGGTTGAATGGAGCCTACAAACTTAATTTACAATGGATAATAAATAAGAAATAGTAAAAATAATTCTGAGGCACATAAGGAAAATGTAAAATTAAATTCGAGGTATATAAGATGTATCTTGGTTCACTCAAACTTGAGCTACATCCAGTCACCTTAAGCAATTGCTTAAGAACTTTCACTAATCAACTAATTAGAACAAATATTATCACCTCTCTAGGAAACACGAGTACTCTCTTCTCTCTAGGAAACACGAGTATTTTCTCCTCTCTAGGAAACACAAGTATTCTCTCCTCTCTAGGAACCACGACTATTATTTCCTCCCATGGTAACACTCTCTTGATCTCCTCATGAGACCATGAACTCTAAACAATAAAATAAACACTTTCACAGAAAATAATAAAAGCTAACTGAGTATAACTTTACAATATGAAAAATAATTTAAACTCCAAACCCAAAATATTTTTTCTATTAGAGATGCTCACTACCCAAAGCTCTTGATTAATCTTTAAGTGTTTGTCTTGCTTTGGTCCTTCTGGTTGTGCATTTCTAGGTTCTATTTGTGGATGTTGAAATTGACATGTGAAACTTGAATCTATTTTTAATAAGATTCTGGTACTTGAATTTTTTAATCCTTTGTGTTTGTGTATCTTCAATTTTTTTAGAATTATGCTTCCATCTCTCTTTCAATTTTGTTTTTATTTAAAATAATAATAGAAGATATTAATAGATAATTTTTGGAATCTACGTTAAGTACCATAAATAATATCACATATGGGTGCAACCCCTTATTCTTTTTTTGATAAAAGATAAGGACAAAATACCTTTCGTAAAATCATGGAAAAATTAAATCTGATTGTGAATAAAACTAATGTTACATCTTGAATCAAAATTCAAATTTTATCTTTATCAAATATCAAATTTTATCTCTATCAAAAAATTAAACCCTATCTCTATCAAAATTCAAATTCTATCTCTATCAAAATTCAAAATATATCTTTATCAAAAATCAAATTTTATCTTTAACAAAAAAAACAAATTTTATCTTTATCAAAAATCAATTATATCTTTATCGAATGTCTTATTTTGTCTTTCTCAAAAATTCACATAGAAAATTAATTATATCTTTATCGAAAATCAAATTTTATCTTTACCAAAAATTAAATTTTATCTTTATTAAATATCAAATTCTATCTCTATGAAAAATCAAATTTTATCTTTATCAAATATCAAATTATATTTCTTTATCAAAAATCAAATTTTATCTTTATGAAAAATAAAATTTTATCGTTCAATTAAAATTCACTTTAAGTTTATCTATGAATAATATTTATTTTCAAAAATTCATTTTCTCACAAATAATCAATTAATTAAAATCTAATACTTATTCTTTAAGACGTGTTACTTTGACTTTTGTAAAATAAGTACAGGCTGAGTTCAAGAGGAGGGTGAATTGAACTTTAAAAACTTTTCACAAACTGTGATCAATTTTACAAAATTGGATGAAGATTCTTTATTCAAACTATTAAAAGATGATTTCTGGTAAATGCACAGTGAGTGCTCAATCTTTTCTAAAAAATAATCAACCAACTATATCAATTGTATTCATTCAGATCAAGTGCGGAAGCAATAAACTGAAGTCATAAAAGTATTTCAGAAAACCCAGAACTCAGTTGTGTAAACAGTTCCAAAAAAATAATAACCAAATGATTTAAAACAAGATTCAAGAAAAACTTGTTTTAAAACAAATACAATCAATTACATAGAAAACTTGGTTGACTGAAAATTAAGAAAACAAATATTTAGAAACCTGAATATGTGTCAAACAATTTTAGAGAAGATTTTCAAATATACTCAGAAAGAAAAAATTAATTGCACGCAAGAAACAGTTAATTGCGCAACAAGCAGAATCAAGGCAAGTGTTCAAGAAAAGTAAAAGAAAGATCAAGAACACGAGTTTTTATCATCGTTCACCCTTCCTCAAAAGTCCTTTGCAAACTAGCAATGATTTCCACTAGAAAAGATCTCCAAGATCAGTATCAAACAATACAACACTTGCACACCGCAAGCACACCCTGCTCCCAGTAGTAAAACAACCTACTAAACCCTTAAGTAGCTATCAAAACAGTACAGAACCCTCTGTACAAACCAGTTACAATCACACACCCTATGTAATATGTAACCACAACCCATCAGTATTAAAAAATACAATGAATAGACAAAACTACACAGTGATTCTACTCAAAACATATTACAAAGATGTCAAGAACAGAGTAAAAACACTTAGCTTTGTATAAAATCACAGTTACACAGATTTAGAATCAAAGTAATGCTCCAAGATTATGATTCTTAAGAAGAAATGATTTGACAAAGATTCACAAGGTGTTTCGCACGTTTCTCTCTCAGAGATTTCACAATGTTTTCTTAGAATAATTTTTCTATGTATGTCAAAAACGTGCCTTTCCTTTATATAGCCAAACTGTTTTAAAAATTTGTTAACACTTCAATGGGTTGAAATAACTGTTCAATCAATTGAATGTTTCTGGAACAGAAAATTTATCAGATTCAGAATAAAACCAGTTTATTAAATTTTCTTTCCAAAACACATTTATTTAAAAACTTTGATTAATTTGATTAAACAATTTTATATTTAGAGCTTACTAAGACATATGAAACATGCAACAAATGATTTTATGACAAGAGTAAGAACTCACACACTCACACACAAAGCCTAAGTCTAGAACAACATCTTCAATCATCTTCATGATCCTTTTTGCAGTCCTCATGATTCCTTAGACTTCATTTACTTGTTGATTTCATCAAATCCACTAGCAACTTCTGGTGCTAACAATCTCCCCCAATTTGATAAAAGCAAATAATTGTGTGTGTTGAGTTGTATCTCTTTAATCCTGAATAAATTGTACTCTAGAATAGTTGATTAGTAATCCGTGAGTTCAATAAATTCATAATAACTGCTAAACCAGGCTAATTAAGCTGAAATAAATGGTTATCACTCCTTGTGATTTTTAAACACTTTCAGATCAGATTTCCTTTTGATCATCCAAATGCTCGCTCATACTCTATTGGCTCATTTTAAAATACAGTAAATGAAATAGAGTTACAAATCAGAATCATTTTAAGCTTAAACATGTAATACCATATTTCATTCATAATGAAGTACATAATAAATTTTGGCAGCAAATGAGAGTGACTTAAACAGTCAAATTACAACATATTAAGTAGATTACCAATAGGATTAGAAAGGCTAAGCAGAAACTAGAATAACCAGCAACAAACATAAGCAACAACAACATCAAGCAAAAACAACAAGTTGAATCAGGAACAACCAGAACCACAACAACACACCACTTACTAAACCAGACCTAACAGCACACCACCAACCACCTACTTCTCCCCCTTTGCATTCATCAAAGTCAGGAAGGAAGAGTTCAACAAGCTCAGTCGTCTGGATTAAAGAACATGCGGCCTAGCTTATTTTGAACATCCTCAAGAGACTCGTCAATGTGCTGAAACTTGGTTTCGTATTGATAGTGTTTTCTCTCTTCTTCTTGCATGGTATGCAACTATGTCATCATACGTTCCTTAAAACCAGCAAAGTAGTTCTCATACCCAGTGTGTGGAACATCATGTACAGGAACATCATAGCCTTCTACAGCAGCACTCGTTCTACCATTATCATCTTCTTCAACTAGTTGAGGATCAGAGCTATCATAATCAGCTTTGCAGATCCAATGATCATCATTTACCTTTGTCTGCCCGATCTTGTTTAGTGTTACTGCACTAATCTCATTTTGTGTTTTTACTGGTTCCACCACTTCTTCGTCAGTATCAATCTCAAAATACTCAATAAACTGAGAAATCAGAACAACATATGGAGTTCTCATCATTTACCTTTGTCTGCCCGATCTTGTTTAGTGTTACTACACTAATCTCATTTTGTGTTTTTGCTGGTTCCACCACTTCTTCATCAGTATCAATCTCAAAATACTCAATAAACTGAGAAATCAGAACAACATATGGAGTTCTATATTCCACTTTCTTTCTTATCTTCTGCAGATGTTCCTTGATTACACTAACCCAGTTGACTTGAATCTTCCCCATCAGGTAGTACATCATCATGAGATCCTCTTCTATTAAAACAACATGATTAAATCCTCTTGGTGTCAACATCCAGATCACAATGAATGCCAGAATGCATCGAGTCACAGCCAGTGCACCAAATCTGTCAACACCCAATTTCGTCCGGGTAAATAAAAGTAAAAAAAAAAAAAAAGAGTTTTGGTTTCATTCTATTTCATGAATAAAGTTTTAAAAATAAAATTCATAAAAAGGAAAAAATAAAGAAAAACAGTCCATTAAAATTTAAAAATAATAATAATAATTATAATAAAAATAAAATTGTTATTAAAGTGCTGCCATGTCACATTCTCTCTCTGTCTGCCTGCCTTTTCTGATGTCCATTAATGATATGAATATTATTTGAAATAAACTCAAGAATTATAAAAATGTTAGAAACTTGATTTGATTATTATTCTGATGATTCTGCTTAATAGTGTTTAAATGCTGATGATTTTTAATTAAATGTTGATTGTCTAATACCATTAAGTTTCCACTCTTCTTTTCAAAATTCTCTTTTTACATACAAAATATGTCAAACTTTTACAATAACTAATAAAATATTTTTTAAAATATTAAAAAATAAACATAGTTTAACGAGACATTTTTTTAAATAAAAAAACCAAGCGTAAAACAAAAAGGGGATCCAATACAGTTTAGTAATAAAAGTATCTCCAAAAATAACAACAAAAATATATATATATTTTTAAAAAAAGAAAATACGAAAACAGTTTTAAGAGAAAAAAAATACATATATACATATATATAATTAAAAAAAGTAAAAATGTATAAAACGTTTTTGATAATAATAAAAAACGATTTTAAAATAAAAAATATATATACAAAATAGTTTCTTTTAATGCAGTTAAAAAAAATACAACAGTTTTAAAAAAATTAAAAATACAAAACAATTTTAGATGAAAAATATAAAACAGTTTTAAATAAAATATATAAAATAGTTTGTTTTAAAAAAAAATGAAACGAAACAGTTTTTTTTTTAAAAAAAGGAAAACAAAAAAATCTATAAGACACTATAAACAAAACAATTTTAAAAACTAAAAATATAAAACAGTTTTTTAAAAATAAAATTTATCAAACGTAAAATATATATACATATATATATATATATAGAAAAAATATATAAACAAAGAATAAATAAATAGTTTTTTTTTCAAATAAAAAATATAAAATTTTCACTCAATTAAAACATTAAAATTTCGAAATAAAAAATATATAAAACATAGTTTTTAAAAATAATTAAAATGAAACATCTTCAAAAATAGTAAAAATATTAGTTTTTTTTGGAAAAAATAAAAATGTGAAACAGTTTTAATAATCTAAAATTTTAATAATAAAAAAATATAAAATTTCTTTTAAAAATAAGATTAAATGAAATTTTTCAACAAAAAAATAATTAAAAAATATAACCAGATATCAAATATCACCAAACAAAATTCTTAAAATAGAACTACGTGTACCCTAATTGTCTATCATGTATAGAGATACGTAGGACCAAGGTCAAGCCTTGTCGGGTCCAAATAAAAGTAATAAAATATTTTCTTTCTTTGTTTGCTTTGTTTTTGTAGGCTTCTTTATAAATATATTTGTTTGTTTATATTCTTTGTTGTGATTATATTTTATTTGGGGAAAAATTGTTAGCACAAGTGGATAACTAATTGTATTTGATGAAGCCAACCATGTGTGAAGAATTTCAAGACCTATGATCATATGTGGAATGCATGAAGATTCATGAAGATTTGAAGCTTGGTCTAGAACTTAGGAATGTGGTTGAGGCAAGTATGATTCAACTTAGCATGATGTGCATTTGTTAATCAT